>Ga0078972_1001018_pt1 | contig 111988 bp, 92 predicted proteins | sample YelNatPaOPGAMG01_FD_67568 | JGI IMG/M metagenome (GOLD analysis project Ga0078972, IMG submission 67568) | Hot spring thermophilic microbial communities from Obsidian Pool, Yellowstone National Park, USA - OP-RAMG-01 (SPADES assembly) (version 2) | ecosystem: Environmental > Aquatic > Thermal... | reverse complement strand
AACGTGTCTTGCAAATCTCAGAAAGGAGTCGTAACCGAGATTATTGTCCCTCGGCCAGGTTGATCGCTATCTCTGCGATATCAGAGGAGTACCCGCCTGTTCTCTCGATGCTCTCTACCATAAAAGCCAGGCCTACAGCGACCTTTCCACGCTTCTCCATTATCTCCTCAAGGCATGCCTTCGCCTTCTCCCTGAGGTTTAAGGTTCTTTCGATGCATACATTCGCCTGAGACGGATCTCATGGTAACGTGACAGAGGGGTGTAAAGGAATGACTCTGTTCGTGAGCGACGAGCTCCCTCTTCGAGTGAGAGCACAGAAAGGCAGTGTTTCCAATACTCCGCGGAAAGGTAATATCATGGATTGAAGTCGAGTCTACTGCCCTCTTACGGTGAGAGACATTATCATTATCTGAAGAAAAATAAATATATACAAGGGCTTGATTGGCCGAAAGTCAAATCGGTTCAGAGGAGGCATATGATTGAAATCCCCCGAGATTGACAGAAGTTTTTCCCCGCAGAATGTGAAGAGGAAATCTGCAATAACTATTCTCATGGCGGTCGTGCTGGTATCATCATTAGTACTCGCGATCGCGACGACATTGACGGATTCGAACAAGAGCGGGTACGGAGAACCGGAAAAGAGGATCGAGATTACCTATACTGCGCACGATCCCATCGTTATCAATGGCAATTCAGGGTTCACGAACGACAGTGGCGTCGTTTGGGGCAGCGGGACTGCGGAGGACCCGTACATAATAGAGAACTGGGAGATAGACGCCTTTTACGGATATGGCATCCTGATATCTAATGCGGACGCGCATTTCATTGTGAGAAACTGCTTTATTTCTCATGGCGAGACGAACTTTACCGGAATTTATCTGCTCAATTGCAAGAACGGAACGCTGCAGAACAACATCTGCTTGAACAATGCGGGCGGGATAACTATCGAACAATCCGAAGGGATCATTGTCAGCGGCAATGACTGCAGCTGGAATAATGTGAATGGCATATTGCTCTATTTCTCGAACATGAATTATCTTATGAATAACACCTTCTCGAACAACATATTAGAGGGGATATCCCTCTATTCATCACACAATAATACCATTCAGTCAAATATCTGCAGCTATAGCGATAATACGATCACCATTGCTGTTTCCAACGACAACATCGTAGTCAACAATTCGTGCTCGAACGCCGATGTTGGGATTGACGTCAGAGACTCCTCCACGAATAACACAATCATAGGAAACAATTGCACCGCGTGCTCGGTCGCGGGCATACGCGTCTATGACTCTCGCGGCAACGTCATCGAGGGAAATGACTGCTCTGCCGAACGGACCGCGGGGATAACACTCTGGTGTGCCGTTGACAATATCGTCAGAAACAACACCTGCGAGAACGACGATTCCGGGATAAAGCTCATCCTGGGCTCTTATGGGAACAACGTTACCGGGAACACGTGCGTGAACAATTATATAGGGATCGAGGTCAGCGAGTGCCCGGATGGCAATCTGATAGCCAATAACACCTGCCGGTTCAACTCCTACAATGTTTACATCTCATATTCGAGTGCGACCTCGGTCATCAACAACGATTGCTCGAACTCAGGTGGCGTGGGCATCGGCATTTATCTCGAATATTCGAGCAGTAACGACATAAGGCTCAACAACTGCTCTGGCAATTCTGAGGGCATAGACATCCACTACACATCTAACAACAACACCGTCGCATATAACGATTGCATCTCGAACAGCATGACCGGCATATCTATCCTGCAATCCAGTAATAACTCGATAATCGGCAATAACCTTTCTCTCAACGGCGAGGTGAGTCTCGGCGGAGGAGGAATATTCCTGATATCGTCGAGCAACAACACCGTGCGCGAGAACACCTGTTTCTCGAACATCTTTTACGGGATATATATCAGCTCATCGCTGGGGGCTGCGATGGACAACGCGATATACAACAACACGATCTCGCACAATCAGCGATACGGGGTCTACATAGATTATTCCGCGACTCATAACAGGATCTGCAACAATTCCTTCAGCTATAACAACGGCGCGAAGGATGCCTATGACCCCTCGCACGTCCAGGCGTACGATGACGGGACGGAGAACTTCTGGAACTCTTCAGGAGATCCGCACGGATTCGGGAATTACTGGAATGACTGGACCTCTCCAGATGGCAACATGGATGGCATAGTCGATTTCCCCTATGCGATAGACGGCTCAGCGGGAGCGATGGACTACTATCCGCTGACCCAGTTCCCCTACATACCGGAGTTCCCCTCGATAATCATCCCAATTGTGCTCACGCTGCTCGCGGCCGTTCTGATATCGAGCATCCGGCGAAATAAGTGACGATAAGACTCCTTCCGGAGACCTCCCAAGGCAATCCCTAATGCGCCCAGCTGTTCCAATATGAACGAGAAGGAAGATTACCAGGAACTATTGGCGACAAGAGGGATATATCATTCTATCATCTTTATCCGGTAATCTCGCTCTTCGAGACAGTACTCCTTTATACATAACCCCGATAGGAAGAATTTATCGGAGCGTTCTCTATCCTCGCTTCGATGGCTGAAGCGTCATCGGCAGGAACGAGTGATGCTCTCGAGGCAATCTCCTTCAGGGAATACAGGTCGACCGACCTGGAGAGGTGCCTGAGAATAACCGCAAGCACCTGGCCGGAAATCATGCTCGGCAGGCTTGATCTGGCCACTCTGGAATGGTACGGATGGCCGGCGACATGGAAAGAGGTCGCCTGCGTGTCTGACTCCGTCGTCGGTCTTCTCTGGGGAAAGATCTTCAGCGATGTCGGCTTCCTTGGCAAGCTTCGGGAGCGACTCGCTCATGCGACCGTCTATCTCAAGCTGCTCCTGGGCTTCTACGGAAAAATACCTCATCGGCTCTCGCTGGCCAAGAACGGCGTGATCGATGGCATGAGCATGGTGAGGAATTATCCCGAAGCCGATGCGGAGGTCCTGTACTTCGTGGTCGACCCGGCCTATCGCGGAAAAGGGATAGGAAAGAAACTGATGGATCGTTTTGTCGAGCACGCGAAGAGCAGGGGTGCGAAGAGGATATCCGTCTATACCGTCGACCCCGGGAGCGACCTTGGGTTCTATGAGAGATACGGGTTCAAGAGGTATAGCTCGTTCCGGGACAGGTTCATGAGCGCGATCGGAAACAGGGAAGTGAAGGGGATAATCTATGTGCTCGACCTTTGATTGCGCTCTCTCCTCAGATGTCAAACATTCTCACACTTGGATGATGGTCAGGGCGCATCATAACCGCATGTTACGGAATGTAACAATGCGATGCCAGTAGTTCCTCGAATCACCCTTTCAATCTCTAAAGTATTTTCTCGACACCGCAATCAAGAATAATGCTATCGCCCCAAGGATGAATGTCAGTATCCCATATAGATTCGCAGCAAAGAGAGATAATATTGACGCACAGATCACTGATATCGCTCCTGCAATCGAAAACAACCAGTATCTTCTCTTTCTTGATAGTGCGCCTCCGATAAGCCCAAACAGGAAAAGAAATGCGGCTATTAAGTTCAGCATCAGTAGATAGGAAAAATAATGGTCAATCCGAGAATATAATCCTACAAACAGAAGACAAACGACGATTCCTATAAATGATGATATGAGTAGGAAAGCTCCAGCGCTAGATGCAATTGTCTTATCTTCAATTCTAAATGCAGCCATCCAAAGCGTTGTGATGATCAAGAAGCTGCCGATCGAAGCGCAGGAAGCGACAGAGATGGCGTAGAAATAGAGGATGAAGCTCGATTCGTCATATGGAGATAGCCTTAAGGAAAAGATTTTTGGCAAGAGCAGGACGATTATGGAGATGTACAATAGCGCTATGCCGAAGATCGGCATCCATTTTCGATAATCTCGCTTTGCCGCTTCTTGTAATGTGCCGGCACAAGGAATCTTCGGATGCTCTGGGACTATGCAAAAGGTCAGGAGCCTCTCTTTGATGTTCCTCGGAGGTGTGCTATTGCCGATGAATTTCGGCTTGAAGATGCTGCGAATTACAAGCATAGCAGAGAATAGATTGACTTGAATGCCTATCATTGCAAGAAATAGAATTGTCGGACAGTATGGTGAGGAAAGACATCCAAATGTCAGTATTGCTGGGAATGGCAATTGCAAGTATGCGCCCAGAGGTGTAATGAAATTCAACAAAGTTCCGATCAGGCAGAGAAGAGCTAGGACAGCCAGTAGGTTGGGATATATGCTGAAACCGAAACAGATATCAATAAGTCTGTCTGAGGGAGCATCGAAAACAAGGAACCAAGGCATGAATATCGAAAGGTAACCGATCAATGCGAAAATGACGCAATCTTTATTGATCCTCCAATTATCGAATGATGCTAATCTCATTCTCCGATTCGCGATAGACCCCATTTCCTATCATAGGGATATCTCGATTCTTACGAGATAAGATTTATCGGTGTCTTTCATCGATTTCATTCTCGGAACAGCTCGAGAAAATATTCGCAACCCAAATGATTTATTAGTGTCTCATCTCAATCTACTCTCAGAGGGTCTCTATGAGCGATGAGAAAACGCCTGCCGAGCTCGATATGGGGAAGAGCGAGAGCACCCTCAAGAAGAAAAAGATTTTCGCGATCGGCATGACAACACTAGTTCTACTAATTTCGATCTTTATCGGACTGTTCACTTATGCAATGGCCATTTATCCGTATAATTTTCGGGGAGGATATCAGGCTGCTCCTCCGATAGGTCTCTACGTCAACATATCTGAGGATGGCACCGAATGGAAAGTCCTCGTGGTATCTGTTCAAGGTATTGTGAAAGAATACAATATACATATTTCGATAAGAGCCTCGAACGGGACTCAGCTTGTTTATAAGCAGCTCAGCACGTATATCTCAGGAGTCCCCCAAGATAATGTGACATATTTCGATATTACAGACAACGACACTATCGATGCTGGTGATTATTTCATTCTGGACAGGAACGTCTATCCTGCAGGAACGAAGTTCGAACTGATCCATGTGAACGGGATTTCCGGCTATGTGACGCTAGAGTAAAAGATTCCGGATAAGAATTTCTGGTAATTCTGTTATCGCGACACCATCCTTTATCCTGAGACATGGTCAACTTCAAATGAGTTTGCAGAACTTACAGGCGTGTGCTTAAGGACTCTTATTATCAATTGCGAGTTCGCTCAGCATCTATCGTCTCTGCAATCCTTCTTACTCTTTCTTCATCTGACGGGTGAAGGCCACCTAATAATAGACGGAATAGGCGATACCCTATCGAATCATGTTTCTCTTTTGGCGCGAGCGCTTTCAACGTCCGGTCGACGATCTCCGAGGGCTTGCCGATGCCGTAGGAATCCCTCAATATCCTCGCGGCGAATGCATCGGCCTCGAACTCGTCTTCGTGGATGTACTTATCAAACACCTTGAGCGACGCGAGGAGGAGCCATATGTAGATCGGCAAAAGCCCCCAGACGATCGGCTCGATCATTTCGCGTGCCAGGTTCGCTTTCCAGGTCACTAACAGAACGCTCGATACTATCACGGCCATGTCTACTATCAGAATGAGGATATTGTACTGCTTTCCCCGGTGATGACCTTCCTCGTGCAGTAATGCGAACCGCAACGAATCATCGTCGAGAGCATCGTACTTCTTGTTGTAGAAGATCGTTCTTCGGAACAGCATCCCGGCCTTGAAGTTCGAGACGAAGGGGCTCCATCGGCATCTCTTCGATTTCTTGATGAGTCCTTTAGAACGCAGTTCTTGAAATATTGCCTTAATGGTCATGCATTGCCGTCCGTCTATTGAACATCGACTGGATTCCGACAGGACTGATAAGAACTTTGCCGAATGAGATTCGGATGGGGAGGATTGGATCGTCGAAAATTCCCCAAAGGGAATAGTCATTTGTGATTTTCTTGCTTCTTCAATTACTTTGTTGGCAATAAGAATCAAACCAAAAGCAAAGATGTTCTCTACATTGGCGAATGTCGCAAGAATGGGTCGATCCTCTTATCATTCATTCAGGATTTCTACACAGCACAGCTTACTCGCACACTCAAATATGGGGAATTTCTTTTATTCTCCTTATCAGATGGTCATGAATTGTGTATTGGTGTTGTTATTGACATTTCTTTATTTGCTCGATTACCAATTTAATAAGAGCTTCGGCGTCTCCTTTGGTGCTTTCGAAGCCAGAAGGATGACTTGTAAGATTTCTGAAGTTCCTGCATATATGGATAATAGCGCTTTGATCTTTTGATAGATTATGAGTATTCTCTAGTTGCTCTACAAGATTAGCGAAAGGAATCTTAGATGGATCCTTCTTCATTGTTTCTCTATAAATGTTGCGAACCAGTGATTCTAATGCGCATCCCGACATTACTATCGAGGCACGATATGCGCCAGCAGATAAACATCTGCATGACTCATCGAGATATCCTTTAGCGATAGGGTCAATGATAGATTCAATTTCCTTAACGATTTCATTTGAGATAAGGAATAAATCCTTTGCCGCTCTCTCAATTTCTTCATTTACATTTTTGAATTTTATTTTTAATGAGATTAGATTGCGATCTATAGGGGATCGGTTTTTCTCGTTTGCATATTTTTTCATATAAAATGCATGCTGATGCATTGATGATACTGAAGAAGATGGAATGCCTGCGTTAGATAGCTTTTCTTTGATAGCATTGGTAAGCTCGTAAATTCCTTCAGCATCATTTTGAAGGCTTTTCCAAGAGAAACTAGTATTTAGTGCATTTTCGAATTTCTTAATTTCAGATTCGAGATTGGTCATTAGCTCATTAAGCGTTCTGATAGCTACTTCATCTAGTGGGCAAATAGCTTTCTTTTTTACAATTTCGGTCATTTTATCAACTCTTTGTCAGGAAATAATGATTTTGATTTAATAGCTTCTCTCATATAAAACATACATGAAACTATTCGATAACTCCTGCATGCCATTATATGATGAACTGATAAAAAAATCGATTATAATATCTTAGAGCTATGTAGAAGTTATATGAAAAGCGACATTCTAGGTTAAAAGCTTGTTCGGGTAAAAGAATCAACCAAAATAGAATGAAAATTAGAAGAGGTTTGAAAGGACAAAGGCGAGCACTAGACTGCAATAATCTCTTTACAATCAAGAGTTTAATACTGAAAACTTGGCAGCTTGTAATCTCTTTAGATCACATAGAATTTCTGCGCGTGCAGTAAATTAAAATGGAAGAAATCTGCATGCAGAAAATAATGCGCAACGATCGTCTCTTCCTTCTCCGGATAGAACGATTCGGCTAGATGGTTTCTCATACCGTTCGTGAAAGAAGTTATCTATGACATACCACCAATCAGCGATTTCGCGGTGATTCTCTGAGGAAAGCTGAGGAGTCTCTTACGAATCTCGAAATCGGTGACATCGTCGAGGCGGAATGGCTCAACACGCACTCAACAGACAGGATCACACGCTCCCAAACAAAGGAAATCGAAGAGTTCTGGGCTAGATATATAAGATTAAAAAAAAAGAGACCATATGGTCATCCCTCAGGAGAAAATTATGTAGTGAGCAGATATTAAAACAGAACGGTTGGGCTCAACACAAAGGCTATGTGAGAAAATGGGATGCAACAAACTAGGTATTGAGTTAAATGAATTGAATCGCCCGCACTATGATATGATGTATCCAAATGGCAATTGCATGAAATCAATGAAGTGGAAAGCTCAAAGGAGATCTGGCGAAGACCGCGAATACAGAACTCTTCTGTACAAGACAATCAACATTCTTAATAACCCATCTTCTCATTCACTCGTCTGGAGAGGATAGAATGGCGAACACGTTACCGCCTCTTATTGAGACTTGCAAGCCCCGCTGGGATATTCTCGCAGAAGACGTTATGATAGGTTCACTCGCTGTAGATCTCGATGTCATTTCTGGTGCAATAGCTGAGAAGTCGTTGTACGGAGACAGTAACACCTTTTTCGCGCTCACGTATCCCACCGCGGCCCTTCGCACCATCCCTCGGCTCATCTTCGAGAGAATCACCGGGAAGAACCCCCATGGCAAGGGTGTTTTTCTCCTCGGTACCGCTCTCGGAGGCGGAAAATCCCACGTGCTCGCGGCGCTATATCATCTGGCTCGGATCTCCGGAAAGGATATTCCTCCAATTGCGAAAGAAATGCTCGGCGATCTTTCGCTCCCGGAGATACGCGTGGTCATACTCACGCAGAACTCCGCTGCAGGTGGTACCAAGCCTCCAAAGACTCTCTGGGGGGAGATTGCAAAACAGCTCGACCAGATGAAGATAATGAAGGACTACGACGAACGGCTCCAGGCACCTTCGAAGGACGCGTTGCGCCAGCTACTTCAGGGAAAGCCTGTGCTCATTCTCATAGATGAAATGACAAGCTATCTCATAAGAGCCTCGGCAATACCCGTCGGCGAGAGCAGTCTTGCCGTTCAGACCCGTGCTTTCCTTCAGGATCTCGAAGAGGTTGTGGACCAGCTCCCGAACACCGCGCTTGTCATTTCCCAGCTTCCGGAGGAGTTCGAGCCTCAGCATTACAAGGAGATCGAGAAGTATGCCAAAGGAAAGAGAGTGGCACGGGAGACCCTTGAAGAGCATGCGCGACATGAGGTCGGAGTAGCGGCGCAGCTACTCCTACGAAAGGCCGAGCCTGTAACACCTGTCAGAGACGATGACGAGCTCATGAACATCCTGCGCAGGCGCGTGTTCGAATCGATAGATGAGAAGGCTGCCGAAAAGGTCGCGGAAGAATACTTCAGATATTATTGCACTCCCGGGGTGAGGGCGGCAGTCCCCCAGAGCGCCTGCAACAGGGATTTCGAGCAGAAATTGAAGCGGACATTCCCGTTCCATCCGAAGTTCATCTCGCTGCTGAGAGATAAGCTTGGCCAGGCTCCCAAGTTCATGCAGACAAGAGGCGCATTGCTGCTGACGATACATGCGGTCAGGCGCATCTATCGCGAGAGCCGGAAGGAGGCCATGATCCATCCTTTCCATATAGATCCTCGGGACATCGAGATACGCGAGGAGCTCTCGAAACGTGTGTTCGATGATACCAAACTCGACAACGCGATGGTGACGGAATTCGTAGACGGCCCGGATGCGCGTTCCCGGGCTGGGATTATCGATGACACGTTCGGCTCCGAGCTTGGCACCAGGCTTGCAACATCGATTCTTATCGAGAGCGCGCTCATAACCCATCGCGGCCCGCAGGACCCGTTGGTCGGTGCTGCCGAGAGCGAGATCTATCTCGATTCCCTTATTCCCGGAGATGACGAGACGCGTGCCCGGCAGGCGCTGATAGACGGCATACTTGAGAGGTCGTATCACATAGAGAAGGTGCGTGACAAGCTCGTATTCAGGGGAGAGGTGAACCTCAACAGATATATCGACGATAAGGCCCAGCACATTTCCGATTTCGAGGTCGAGAAAGAAATCAGGGTAAAGCTCGACACGCAGGTGCTCAAGGGCTCATCGATATTTGATAAGATTATCTGTGAGGCGACCACGCCCGAAGATATCGAGGACCGCCAGAAGCTCCGGCTGATTGTCCTACCACCGACGGACCCGTGGTGGCATTCCGCCGACGATGCGAAACCGTGCAGGGAGCTCCTGAGACTCTATGAGAAGAAAAGCCAGTCGGGCGAGCCGCGCCGGTACAAGAACTCGCTCATATTCCTCGTTCCGGTGAGCTCCGAGAAGGAGCAGCTGTACAGCACCATCAGACGCTGGCTGGCCATCAGGAGCATCAAGGAGGACGAGGGGATAATGAGCAGCCTGACCGAGGAGCAGAAGAAGAAGCTCGAAGAGGATCGCACAAAATCCGAGGGGCTTTCGATTCTTCGCATCGGAAGGTCGTATGGGCTCATGTTCTATCCCGGTGCGGAGGGGAGCTATAGGACGCCTGTGCTCCGGCCGAAGCGGATCAGCCCGAGCGAGCGCGACCTCGGATTGGACCCTGATACCTGGAAAACCGGGGATAGCCGTATGATGCGCTTGCTGACCGAAATGCTGAGAAGCGAGGAGAAACTCCGGGAGGAATCCCCGTTCAGCCCGGACTGGATAGCCTCAAGGATATTCAGGACAGATGCCGGTGCTGAGACGAAAAAGGATTCTCTGAAGTTTCACGAGATCGAGGCGGCGTTCTATGAGGACACCTCCTTGCCTTTCCTCTATCCGAGGGAGCTGATAAGAAGGAGCATCGAAGAAGGGGTGAAGTCCGGTAGCTTTGCTGTCCTGAGCGGTGAAAAGCTATACACCCCGGAGCTCTACTCCGAGAAACGCGAGCTGCCAACAGTACATGAAGATAGCGAGGTCGTGCTTCATGACAGCGATAGATACCAGGAGCTGCTCGAGCAATATCACGACCTATGCGGGTTCCCGCATGCCAAATGCAAGTGCAAGAGCGTGCAGAAACCGACCGCAGCTCCGGTCGCACCCGAGATCTGCCCTAGCTGTGGCAGGCCGAAGGACGAATGCTCGTGCGAGATTGTCCACAAGGGTATCCTGCTCAAGGACGTCTCTGGCGTTTTGATGGACGAGCTCCGGAAGCGAAAGCTGAAGGCGCGCGAGCTGTTCCTCGAAGCCTCCAAGCCGCTAGATGTCGGCCTGATGCTGAAGATGCATACCATGTTCGGAGGAGCACAGGCGAGCGCCGAGATAGTCGAGATAAGAGTGAATGTGCGTACTCAGGACAAGGATGGAAAAACACAGGAGGTCTCATTGACCGGGAACAAGCCGAGCGCGTTCTGGGCACTGATAAAGGGCTCTGTGGACTCGCTCCTCTCTCAGATCTCCTCCGGGAAGGCCTCGGGTGATGCTCATATAACGCTCGCCATACGTATGAAAGCGCCTGCAGACTACAGGCAGGCGGAGGAGATACTAAGGCCGCTCAACATCCCCGGCAGCGAGACCGTAAAGGTGGACCTCAAGGTCCGACCAGAGGTGGGACCTTGAGCAGCAGGAGAATCAAAAAGGCGAGGAAGGTGTCGCATCACGCAGAGGTCTGGGAGGTCGCCCCTATCAGGATACAGAGCGCCTCTGGCTGGAGTCTTTGCCAGAGAGCCCCGACAGGGCGATCGGCCGTCGATGAGAAGCCGAAGGAGCTGGCACGGATTACCGGCTGGCGCTCCGACATCGCACTATCCCTTCTCGTCGATTGCGTTCGCCGTGCCGGATATGATCCCGAATCGATAGCCGCACGAGTCCGTCCTTATCTTCTGCCCGAGATCGAGGCGTACAGGCTCGCGCTCGCCTTCAGGCTCTGCAGGCGGACCGATTCCCCGCGCCAGGCGGAGCGGATCATTCGGGCTCTGCGGAAGTTCGAGGATGACGAGGCATATCTCTGGTATTCCTATCTGTTACGTGCCGGTAGGAACGGCGGCGAGTCAAAGCTTGCTATGTCCTTGGCAAACCTTGGAGAGGTCATAGGATGACGACCGCCCAAAATTTCCCCAAGGTGTTCTTCGAAGGAGAGGCAGTCCCGACAGAAGCGGTAGGTGTGGAGTGCAGACGAGAACGTGGAGCGAGCAGCGCGTTACCGCCTTTGAACTTCCTCCATGTCTGGTGGGCGAGGCGCCCGCTTGCCGCCTCGCGGTTCGCCATCGTTGGCAGCCTGGTAGGCCCTGATTGGAGCCCGGAGGATGTGCTTGAGCTATTGGGAATACCGAGAGGAAAAGATCCCATACGTGGCAGAGCGCTCGTTGATGAGGTCATTTCTGGGCGGCGACGAGATCGAGTAAAGGATCCTTATGGATACAAGAGGGCTTTTCTAAATCCAATCCCAAAGAGTGCTGATTCACGTTTTAGAACGACTCTTGAAAAACTTTGGAATAGAACAATGCCAGTCATATGCGATCCATTCTCCGGAGGCGGCAGCATACCATTTGAAGCAATGCGCCTTGGACTCAAAGTTATTAGTTCGGAAATCAACCCGGTAGCATGTGTCGTGCAATATAGCACTCTGATTTTCCCACTTCAATTTGGCCCGGAATTTGCAAAAGAAATAGAAACTGCAGGACTTTCTATTGTTGAGAAGATTTCTAAGCGCCTTAAGGATTATTTCCCCAGGCAATCGGGCGAAGAAGACTTGTGTTATATCTGGGTGCGCTCCGTCCGTTGTCCGAAATGCGGGCTTGATGCACCTCTTACCCCTAATTGGTGGCTTGATCGCGAGGGAAAAGTTTGCTTCCGGGCTAAACCAGGCGATGGAAACACTCCCGAGTATGAAATCATAAAGGCAGGGAAGAATGGATTCGATCCGGATGAGGGAAGTGTTGCACGGGGCGTGGGCACATGTATCCGGTGCAAGAGTGTAATTCCCGAGGATTATATCAAACAGGAGGCGCAGGCTGGTAGGATGGGGCATCAAATGGCTGCTGTCGGATATAAGATATCTGGCAAAAGCGGTCGTCAATTCCGCCCTCCAACAGAAGATGATCTCAAGGCGTACGAGGCGGCGAAGGAGGAGCTTGCGAGAAGATGGGATGAATGGGAAAGGAAAGGATTGATCCCGATTGAAGAATATCCACAGATTTCAAATGACCCACGACCATTCCTTTTCGGATTACGCCGCTGGTGCGACTTTTTCAATCCTCGTCAGTTGCTTGTGCATCTGACGACTCTTGAAGAAATTCTGAATTACGATTACAGCAAACTTCCGGAGGAAAAGCAAAAGGCGCTTCGCGTGTACTTGGCATTCGTTTTAAATAAAATTATTAATTATAATTGTAGTTCGAGCAGGATTAATGCTGCGCGTGCAATAATTGTTCCAGCTTTTGATCGACACGATTTTTCTATTAAATGGAATTATGGCGAAATTGATGGCGCTGGGCAACTTTTCCGGTGGGGAGTCGATCAAATCGTGGATGCATATCGTGACATAGCAGAACTCCTCCAAGGGGCTAGTGGTTCCGTAGATCTGCGCGCAGGCGATGCAAGAAATCTTTCTTGGATTCCTTCAGAAAGTGTAGATGCTGTAATAACAGATCCGCCGTATTATGCGAATGTGATGTACTCGGAGCTTTCTGATTTCTTCTACGTCTGGCTCAAGCGATCGATCGGAGATCTCTTCCCCACATGGTTCAGCTCGCCCTTGACAGATAAGGACGCCGAGGCTGTCGCCAATGTCGCTCGATTCAAGGGGCTCGCTAACAAGAGAGGAAATGCCGAAGAGCTCGCTCGGAAGGATTATGAGCTCAAGATGACTCAGGCATGGGAAGAGGCAAGACGCGTTCTCAAGCCCGGTGGCGTTCTTACAATCATGTTCAACCACAAGGAGCTCGAAGCATGGGATGCATTGGCTCAAAGCATCGTTCAGGCAGGGTTCACAATAACCGCATCTCATGCAGTCTCCACGGAAAGCGAGCACAGCCTGCACATCCGCGAGAAACAGGCTGTACAGCGCACCATCTTCCTCGTAGCCCGAAAGCTACCGCGTGCAGGGGCCTCATGGTGGGAGGATGTGCGAAGGGAGCTGCGGCAGGAAGTACGCAAGAAGCTCCAGGGGATCAGAAAAGCCGCACCGAACGCGAGCAGAATCGATCTATTGATGTCCGCCTATGGAGAGGGTCTCCGGGTCGTGAGCAGCCATTGGCCAGTCAGAGATGCCAAGGGGGATTCAATACCGTTGAAGAGAGCGTTAGAGGAGGCCCGGGCGGCTCTTCAGGAATGGTATTTCGAAGACCGGATCGGGCGCACCCCTGCGTTCGACCCTGCGACCAAGATCGTCCTGTACGCTCTGGAGGGCTACGGCACAAGAGAGGCTAACTTCGATGATGTTCTCAATTATGGACGTGTGCTCGGTGTGGATGTTGAGGAGCTGTATCAGGGACATATCGCCGAGCGTAAAGGAAGCAAGGTGCTCATCCTCGCGCCGGAAGAGAGGATAAAGAAGACCAACAGAATCGACCCGGAACGCGAGGAGTACGTATCGGTCTGGGACAAGGTACAGGCGGCTGCCCTGCAGTTCGCCAGGGTCGACTCGAAGGATTATCGCAGGTGGCTCAATAACCGCGGATTACTTGCCGATGATGCATTCCTCGATGCATGCAGGTTCCTGTCTCGAGAGGGGCCGGAGGAGCTAATCGAGACGAGAATGGCAAGGAACACTGTGGGTACGCCGAGCGATTTCGTTCCGAAAACCGGCCAGACCAAGCTGGAAGATCACTGACGAAAGTGAAATCATATGCCGTGCTTCGCAAATGAGGACATCGCAAGGGTTTATCACTCGCCGAAGGATGACCTGATCAGCAGCCTCATCACACCTCTCCTTCGCAGTTCCGTTCGAATCAGAAGATCGACAGGCGATGTGCAAAGCACCGCATTGATGCTATATCATGAGGCACTCGCGGAGTTCCTAGAACGAAACCCGGTGAAAGGAGCAATCAGATGGCTCACGAGTAATCGTGTTTCGAAAAGGGATCTTAATGCGCTTCGGAATCGCGAAGCGTATCTGCTGAATGACGTCATTCAGAGCCTTCGGACAGGCCCTCCGAAGGATCGGGAGGGTGACAATAATTGGGGGCCGAGAATTATCGCAACCCTGATTGAAAAGGGGTTTCTCGAGTGGAAGGTCGTTTTGCCAGAGACGAAGGGGATGTATCACGAGAAAGCCGCACTTTTCGATGACCCCTGCGGCCACACCGTCCTATTATCCGGTAGCTGGAATGAGACCCTTGCGGGCTATTGTCTGAACAGCGAGCGGATCGATGTCCATAAGAGCTTCGAAGAGCCGGATAGATGCGACGAAGGATCGACGTGGTTCGAGAAAGTCTGGAACGAAGAAATCCCGGAGCTAACTGTGATGCACATAGATGATGCAATCTCGCGAGAGATGCTGATAGAGGTGGAGAATGAACCTCCGTCAATACCGAAAAAGAGGCCATCGAGACCGGAGCTATGGACCCCTGAGCTCATGTTTCTGGCGATTCAGGATAAACTCTTGCCCGATCTCAGGGACCCCTACATCGGCACACTGGTCGATCCTCTGCCGCATCAGTCGTACATCCACGGACGGGTCTTATCACGGCAGCCACCGAGATTCCTGCTGGCAGACGAGGTCGGGCTCGGAAAGACGATAGAAGCGGGCATGATCGTCTCTACAATGGTCGCCACTGGGCATGCGAGAAGGATCCTCATACTCGCGCCGAAGAATGTCATCGACCAGTGGCATGAGGAGCTGTGGGAGAAGTTCCAGCTTACCTCCTGGAAGTACGAGAATGGCTACTGGTACGATAGCTACTCCAGGAAGCAAATCGTGACAGGCGAAGGAATATTCGATCGTCTCCCGGAACAGGAACCGAAGATACTGCTCGTAAGCCGCTCGCTGGCCATGCGAAGCGAAAGACTGGATGAGCTCAAGAGGCTGTCATGGGATATCGTCATCCTCGATGAGGCACACAAGGCGAGAAGCCGGAAGGAGGGTATACGATATCGACGCAACAATTTGCTCATCGCACTCGAAACTCTCTCGGAAAAAACAGATTCGCTCCTGCTGTTGACCGCCACCCCGGTACAGCTGGAACTGCATGAGTTGTATGACCTCCTGCGACCTCTGGGATTGCCAGAGAAATGGGACAGAGAATCGTTCCGTAACTTCATCAACCTCATAAGCGGCGAGGGGGACTCAGACTGGCATCTGCTGTTCGACCTCGCTGCCGAGAGCGAGCGATTCTATAAGGAGCGATTCGGCCTGTCAGAGATAGAGTTTGATAAGGATCTCAAAGCGGGGATAGAGTTTTTCGAGGATCTTCCCCCGGAGTATGACCAGGAAGCGACATTTGCAAAACTTCTGGACATAGTGAGGTTACGTGCATATCACAGGATCGTCGAATTATCCAAGCCGGAGCAGAGATTGCTCAAAATCGCCCTTTACCGGATGAGCCCGATTTACCAGCTGACATGCCGTACCACCCGAAATCTCCTGAGAAGATATCACGAAATGGGGGTGATTCGAGAGCGTATACCGCAAAGAAAACTTGAGGAGCCCATACTTGTCGAATTTGAACAGGATGAGAAAGAGCTGTACGAGTTCATCAGGGAAAACTATCTGAAGCCGTTCTACGAAGCATATTCCAGGGCGGGAATTTCCAGGAACAATGTCGGGTTCGTACTTTCGATATATGCAAAACGCGCGGCATCCAGCTGGTTCGGGCTTAAGAAAAGCATCGAGCGGAGGCTCGAACGCGTCAGGCGAGCATTGGAGAAATGGGACACGGATGGCGTCAGGGAGCTCTTCGGAAGAACCGCCGTCCAGGACCTCGCAAGCGAGGGTGCGACAGAGGCCGAAATGGATACGGAGCTCGAGGGGGCCGAGGAGATTGAAGAAAAGCCGAGCAAGGTAACCAATCTCGAAGAGATTCGTAATATCGCAGAAAAGGAAAGAAATGTGCTTGAGGAGCTTGTTCAGCGGCTCGAGGATCTCCTCTCACACGGTACAGATTCGAAGAAAAACCGCGTCATAGAGGATATCCCGAAAATCGTTCAACGCAGGAGAGGGTTGATCATTTTTAGTCAGTTCAAGGATACAATAGATGACCTCGCCGATAGCCTCATACCGGAATACGGTTCCGCACTTGCGAAATATCATGGGAATGGCGGGGAAGTATGGAACGGGAGTGGCTGGGACTCGGTCGATAAAAGTGAAGTCGAGACGATGGTGAAATCGAATAGAATAAGGGTCCTCGTTGCGACAGATGCCGCCTCAGAGGGACTGAATCTTCAGGCGTTCGATGCTCTCATGAATTACGATCTCCCCTGGAATCCGATGAAGATCGAGCAGCGAATTGGCAGGATAGACAGACTTAACCAGCAGTCCGAGGATGTGTCGATATACGTTGTCATCCCCCGAAATACCGTCGAAGAGGAGGTATATTCCAGATGCGTGGAACGCATCGGCCTGTTCAAGAAATCGCTGGGACCCCTCCAGCCAATCCTGATTGAGGATTTCGTATCGCGGGCTATCTTAGAGGGCGAGGATATAGGGACAGCGATTGATAGGGCGATAGATGAATGGTCCACAGCAAGAAAACATACTGAGCTTGTGGAACAGGCTCTCGCATCGGTTATACCTGCGGATAAATGGAATATGAGCCGCGATATAGAAGAGAGCGCATTGCAACAGTTGCTGCTCAAGCTCGGATACGAACCGAAGGGGCAGGTGTGGGTTCGCGATGGCGATAAGATATCACTTCGTAGATCGATAGAGGAAGCCGAGATTCTATCCGCAGCTGCATCGAACAGGAAATTCCAGGAGCTCATTGCGGAGCTTGGAGAAATACCCCGAGAGCTGCGGGTGGATAATGCGGTCTATAAACTGGTTTCGGGCGGCGGATCGTTAGCACTTGTCGTAAAGCCGTCCGAAAACGATGGCTGGTATTTCGTGCGTGATCTGACGCATCTTGATGGCCGTGGCGAGAAGCAGATAGGAGTTACAGAACAGGACGTCAAACATGAACTTGAGCGACTCGCAACTCAGAGAAGGGAGAGAACAAAACAGGTGAAAAGCCTGCAACGGTTCAATCGACTTGACTCGTGGAAGGAAGATGTGAAACACAGCGTCTTGGGTCCACTAATTCGACATTTCTCTGGCGACTATGAAGATGCAGCAAAAGAGATCGCTCATAGAGAGACTTTGTTGGAATTGATGAAAATATACATGGGCATAAATCGAGAGATCAACGTCGAGGAGATTGCAAATTTCCTATCGTACATAAAGGTGGAACCTCGCGGACCGAAAAAGAACTTGGGACTGATAATAACCGAGGCGGAAAAACTTCTGAAGAAAAAGCCGTAATTTTGTCTTGACTAATTGCCTTCATTTGCTAAAATTAATTACAGATGATGAGCGCTAAAAGCCAAACATGCAATATTTTGGAAAATTGAATATTAATAGCAAGAATAGGATAGCAACACGCATATTATCTAGGCATTAAACCGCCAAACAGTACTCAATTTGACCTTGTCTAATCGCCTTCTCTTTCGTCTTGGCTTATCAAGCGTTCAACTTTGAGCCTTGGGTTGTTGCTTAGGGTTTTTAGTAGGGACGTTTATCATATCGCGGTGCGTATGAGAACAATTAACCTCGAGTGCCCATGTCTTAGGTCACAAGTAATGGCACTTATAAGGAAAAATGCTAAAAATCCGAAATGGTTACTTTAAGATTAGAAGGGTATGGAAATGATAGAAGCTATTATAGCCATTGTTGTAGGCATTGTTGTGGGCATTTTTATTGGGATTTTGTTTGCTTACTTTTATTTTAGGGCTAAAGTGGAGTCGATGGCGAGAAGGCTAGGGGATGAGATTGGACAGCAGAAGTTTGAACAGAGTAAAGCTGAGCTGGAAAAGGTTTATGAACAGAAATATTCGGCGTTATTTTACCAGTGGCGGATTGAAGCTGAAAAGGCGTTTAGGGATGATGCATTAATGAGAAGCAGGGCTGTTCTTAAGGGGGCGTTAGCGGAGCAGTTGGCGCCTATGTTTAAAGTTTTTGGCCATGATCCGAGTGATGCACGGTTTATTGGAGATCCTGTTGATTATGTGATCTTTGATGGCTACACAAAAGTAAAGGAAAGAATAGAAGACATCCCGATAACAATTGTTTTGGCTGATGTTAAGACTGGCGAAGCAAATTTAACCTATGAGCAAAAAAGAATAAAACAAGGAATTGAAAAGGGATTAGTAAAATTCGAAGTTATCCGATTTTAATTTAATAATGATATTAAAGTGAAAAGGTCAGACCATCGACTATGAGCATGAGGACCAAAAATTAAACTGGCTGATGCTCTGGACTTTGCTTGGTAAGAATATCATGAGGATCGGTGAGAGTTTATACTAAATTGACTAAATTTGCCTTTGAAGATTCCGTTAATTCAAGAATGGTATGAGTCTTTCACTAAGAACTTGACATTCAAAATGTTGAGATTAGATTAAGCTGGCTGTCACATCACGATGTCAGACTCAATGGAAGTATGCGAAATGCAACCCAGGACTTTGAAGTGTCTGATGATAAAATCCAAGATCCGCAACCTAAGGAAGTTAAAGAGGTGATCGAGATAGATAAAACGAAAGAGAAGCTCAAAGAATATGGAAAGGTGTTCGAGACTCCCCAGAATGAAATTACGAAATTTAGAGGACAGAGAGCGAAGCTCTCTCGGCGCGACCTCAGGTGTGTCTCTCTATTTTCGCATTTCAGAGCGAAGACTATTGGGTTAGTATCTCCTATTTTCAATTCTAGGAATCGAGGAACGAAGATAAGGGATTTAGAAGAGACCGCGAGTGCCTCTTCATCGAGGGGTTTTATGGGGATAGGCAACATTCCAATGCAACGACTCCCTTACTAGCAGGGATTTCTAAGTACGAAAAGGCTTACCTACGCCTTGATCATTTCAGATATCAAGTATACGCCGAAATTAATAGAGACCGAGTCAATGACATCAGAACGGAAAATTCTGCCAAATGTGAAAAATCTTCTTGAACAGTTGAAACAAATTGAATTATTGGAACAAGCTGGAAAGAAAAAAAAATCCCCCAAAAAGTGATGAGCTTCGCAAGCTTTGCAAGAAGAAGAGAAATATAGAAAGCCGATTGCATCAGATTCTCAGGCCTGTTATTTTCGAGAGAGATGGTTACAAATGCCGGGCGTGTGGTTCGACTGATAATATAGAGTTAGTACGCCTTCATGCGGGTATAGGCAGGGCAGTATCATACGAAGAGCTATGGTCTGAAGAAAACCTGTTCACGTTATGCAAAAGATGCCACAAGTTTTTCGATTCTCTGAGAGGTTGCATATTAAGAAACATATTTAGAGTCTGGACCGTGGAAACTGCCATACTGCTTATTCGTAACAAAGAGGAGTTCGATGCTAACTATCGGAAATGGTTTCAACATCTAAATACTCGCGAAATGACACTAAGAGACTCATTGACGCTATTTAAGGTCTTACGTAAGGCATCTATATTTGGCAAACAAGGTGATTATAAGAAGTCCAGATTTTATCTCGGATTGGCCAAAAGAGAGTGGGATTTCTTAAGCAAAAAGGTCTTTTCATGGCATTTATATGTAAAAATAAATGGTCTGTTGAACCGTGTTAATTATACAGATTCTGAGAATTTTGAGAAAAGCGTAAAAAGACTGGAAACTGAAGTGCGCAAGGCAATTATGGAATATATTAATGAATCGTTTCCATATTATACGGTCAACGAGTTCAAGAAGAAAGTTATTGAGCAGGACAATTTGCTTGAGAAAAAAGCCCTTTCTGGAAAATTGCGATAGCACTCTTTCAGATCTAAGGAAGAGCAGGGGCGGACTAGCAATGCACTTGCTTGAAACGCGCCTTCAGATTCAGCATGTGAGCCTTCGACTGCAGCGATTTCCTTACTGGCAGGAGTTTAGTATCCGAAATTTCGTACTCGAAAAGGATTTTGTATCGTGAAATAATAAGAGAAAGCGCCCCAAATGTGCGTTTTCTCCCAATCCAACAGTCTTCGACTCCCTGCAAATTGTGCATTTTCGAGAATTACTAGCACGTGAAAGTAGTGCTCCCGTCGGGATTTGGACCCGAGTCCCGAGCTCGAGAGGCTCGGATGATTGGCCGGACTACACTACGGGAGCACGGTCCTGATGGCCTGCGTTAGTGTATCTAGAGCATATATTTATTGATATCCTCAGAAACATAGATCCGATAAGGACAGCCAGTGACTGCAATATCGCCCTTGAAAAGGCGTATTCCATCGACGATCAATACTCGCGCCAATCGAACCCGGGGGTCTTCAGCCCGACCTTCGGTATCAGCGGCAGGCGCCTCTTGTGCACCGATTTCCTGATCATCCCCTGTACCTTGCTCACCGTCTCGATATCGCAGCCGACCTCCTTCGCTATCCGTTCCGGAGATAAGCCGGTCTCGAGCCCGAACAGCACCTGGTCGAGGATGTCGTATGTGATGCCTATCTCCCCCTCATCCGTCTGCCCCTGCCAGAGGCCCGCGGACGGCGGCTTCTCGAGTATCTCTTTCGGAATTCCGAGGCGTCTTGCCAGTTCCCGCACCTGTGTCTTGTACAGGTCGCCTATCGGCATATAGTCCGCCCCGCCGTCCCCGTACTTCGTGAAGTAGCCGATCATTATCTCCGTCTTGTTCCCGCATCCCATCACGAGCCTGTTCGTCGAGTTGGCGATATGGTACAGCACTATCATCCTGCATCTCGCCTTCACGTTCGCATCGCTGAGCCTATCGCCCTTCTTCGGAGAGGACTTCAGGATTGCCTGGACCGCTTCCGTGATATCGACGACCACATGTTCTATCCCGAGCGATTTAGCTATCATAAGACCGTGGTCGAGGTCCTGCGGGTTCGATCCCTTCTCTGGCATCATCACGCCCATCACCTTCTCCTTCCCGAGCGCCCTGACGCAAAGATGCGCCACCACAGCAGAATCTATCCCGCCGCTGATGCCGAGAACAACCCCCGAGGCTCCTGCCTCCTCGACCTTCATCCGGATGAACTTCTCGATTATCTCCTGAGCATCCTCTCTGAGCTTCGGGACCAACATCGAGTTCCCGGTAACGCGTTGCCGGGATAAACCAATTGCTCATCCTTCGCGAAGGCGAAACGATTAACCGGTGATAGGTAATCCACATACGCGTGAACTGATGAAGGTCCTGTTGGCGCAGTGCTCAGCGGTTGTTGGGGACGTCGACAAGAACCTGGCAAAGCTGGAATCGGTCTTCTCGAAGAGCGATGCTGACCTTACGATATTCCCCGAGCTTTTCCTGTCCGGGTACATCCCCCGGGACAGCCTCGCAACGTTGGCAGAGCCGATCGACGGCCCGACGGTCTCAAGGCTCGTCGACCTGTGCAGGGACTCAGGGAAGGCGTTGATCACTGGCATACCGCTGCGCCACCCGAGCGTGACCGGGCAGATAACGAACTCCGCAATCGCGATCGACAAGCACGGCAAGATAGGCAGGTACGACAAGTCGTACCTACCGACCTTCGGCCCGTTCGAGGAGAACCTGTACTTCACCCCTGGCGGCTCGAAGCTACTGATGGACATCTCGGGCATCAAGATAGGCGTCGTGATATGCTACGACCTCTTCTTCCCGGAGCTAACAAGACTTCTCGCGCTTCAGGGAGCGGACATGATAGTCTGCATCTCCGCCTCCCCGACCGCGACCGTGATTAACTTCAAGAGGCTGATACCTGCCAGGGCCATCGAAAACGCGACTTATCTCGCGTACGTGAACCTGGTCGGAGGACATCTCGACCTGGTATTCGGCGGCGAGAGCAGGGCGGTCGACCCAAGAGGAGAGCTTCTCGCGGAGGCGAGGCCTCTGGAAGAAGAGCTCGTGTATTGCGACATAGACCTCTCGAAGCTCGAGCTCGCCAGAAGGCTGCGGCCGACCTTGAGGGATTGCCGGAGAGAGGTGTTCGAGGCGATCCTGGACCTGAAGAAGTTCGAATGATCCCTGAACGGCTCATTCGTTCTTTAGATGCCTCTGGATATCTCTTTCCGTAGTTTTGTCCTTCGCGCGTATCTTCTCGAGCTTCTTGATCAGCCAGTCGTTATCGACACCCTTTACCAGGTCCACTCGGGGAACGTACGGTTTTATGTCCAGCACAGGCGTGCCGTCAAATATGTCTAGCCCCTTGACCTTGAGGAACCTGCCCTCTCGCGAAAGCAGGCGAACGGTCGAGCAGCCGATATGGTTCGGCCTGGACGGGGACCGGGTGCCGAATATTCCGCGCTCTTCCTCTTCCATTAGCGGAATCGTCCTGAGCTTCGTAGCCTTCCACCTGTGCATGTAAAAAACGATGAACAGATGGCTGAAACCTTCTATCCCGTCCAGGCCATCCTCGAACTCCTCGAACACCTCTATCTCGCCCTCGATATCGGACGTGAACGACTGAAAGGGTAGCTCCTTCGAGTCCTCGGTGAGGGGCGAGTGGACGATCCCTATAGGGGTCAGGACGATCTTTCCGGACTTCGATATGTAATCGATTTTCCCAAAGTTGCCCCGGTCTGTCATGACTCCTGATTATTCCGACATGTAGATAAAGCGATTCTCTGAAAATCCCGCCGAACGACAACAAGAATATTACCATGTGACGGTATATTGCGATGAGAGGGTGGGAGAGATGATAATTGCCGAGCTAAGTGTGGTCCCGATAGGCGCGGGCATCAGCGTGAGCAAGTACGTACGGGTCGCGATAAAGGCGCTCGAGGGCAGGGGCGTGAGGGTCATACCCGGTCCGATGTCGACCGTCCTGGAATGTAAGGACATCGACCTCCTTTTCAAGGCCGTCAAGCTCGCACACAGGGCCGTCCTGGCGGCAGGCGCAGCCAGGGTGATCACGACCCTGAAGATAGACGAGAGGACCGACAAGGAGGCCACCGTGGAGTCGAAGATGAGGGCGATCACGGGGTCCTCCGTGCCCGCAGGACTGATGCGCCCCAGGACAGAATAGGACCAATAAATAACAATTAAATACGCCACTACTTGTTGGCTTTTGCGATGCTGAGGTGGCCCAGCCCGGTAAGGCGCGAGCCTGGAGCTCTCGATCGAGACCGGGTAGCTCGTGGCGGAAACGCCTCGGGAGTTCAAATCTCCCCCTCAGCGCTTCTCATGATACGAGAGCTCATCGAACAGCGAGAAATGCAGCTTCGCGACCTTCCCGAGCTCATCAATCCCGAACTCCTCGATGAAGTGCCCAGCAGCGTACCTCGCATCATCGCCTGAGCCGCGCGGAAACTCGATATCGTACTCCTCGCTCATCCTGCGCATCGCGAACAGGAACCGGTCACGAGCGAGGATCGATGCCGCAGCGACCGCGAGATCCCTCTCGGCCTTCGGTACCTGGACGAGCTCGATCTTCCTGCCCTCGGACATGAGCGCGTCCTCGATATAAGCCCGGTTCCCGAACTGGTCGGCGACCGCGAGCTTGCACGCGTCGTTCTTCCGAAGGAGGTTCTCTATCGCCCTTGCATGAGCCCAGCCTAGTATGGAGTTGAGATTACCAAGCTTGTCGTAGAGCGCGTTGTACCTCTTCGGGCTGATCGAAATAATCTCGAACCTGTCCTTCCCGAGGAGTCTCTTGAGCGACCACGCAATCTTCGAGATACTCTGCTCGCTCCGGATGAGCTTTGAATCTCTGACGCCCAGCTCGGGTAGACGAGATTCGATATCCGGTGTGACGAGTGACCCCGCAACCACTAGCGGCCCGAAGAAATCGCCCTTTCCGGCCTCGTCGGTCCCTATCCGTGTCTTGCCCTCGAGACCGATGTCCTGCGCGGGTTTGACAGGCTCCGCTCCGAGCTTGCTCTTCAGATACCATTCGACCTCGTTCGCGATCCTGTCCGAACCGCCAAAGGTCACCTTTCCGGACTCGTACAGGTTCACGGTGAACTTGTCGTATCTCGCAAGGAATACCTGGTATGGGCGCTTCTCGAACCTGAACCCGAGCTTCTCGAGATGCTCCTTGAACTTGCCGAACTTCTCCTTCGGGAGGACGTATACGGCGGTCATGCTCGCGAAGGAGAATGCAACTACGGATATTAATCAGAAATCGAAGCAATGGAAAGCCTTCGGCCCTTTTTCTGACCGAAGGCCCGCTGTCGGTTTTCTCCTCAGAGGTCCTCGATCGACTGGCCTATCGTTATCGAGTACTGCTGTAGCCTTGCCAGAAATTCCTCCGAGTCCAGCTTCTCCGGCGGGAAGACCCCTTTCTCTTTGATCTTCCCATCCGCCCACATGATGGCCGCAACCGCACCGGGTGTGCCGACAAGGTAACCGGTGGCATGCATCCCGCTGAGCTTGTACGCGTCCTCATGCGACATCAAGGTCCACATCTTGATTCGCTTCCTCTTCTCGGCCTTCTTGCCGTGCAGCTCGACAAGAACGCAGCCGTACCCCTTCACCTTGCCTGCCAGATCGGCGGGCTTCGGCATGAAGTACGTCACCACGTCCCTCGGCGCGACCTTGCAGCCCTTGATCTCGACCGGTTTCGAGCTGGTCAGGCCGAGCTCGTGGAGCATCTTCGTGAACCTGACGAAGTCGGGGTCCAGGGCTATCTTGAAGTCGCAGTAGTTCGTCTTGATGTATCTCGGCATCAGGGCTGGCTCCTCGTGGTCGCAGAAGTATGTCTTCAGCTTGCCGATCGGCGCTGGAAACTCGTAATCCTCCTCGCCGCTGAACGGCTCCAGCCTGTCCCACTTGCCGTCCCTGTATATCAACGGCTTGCACAGCGTCTCATCTATCAGTGTGTCCGGCGAGAACAATGCGACATACTTGTAGCCGGGGACAGAGGCGTTGTCGCCGTCCCTGACGAATATCTTATCGACCTCGTCGAGCTTCTTCGACGCGCTCATCGCCATGACGTCGGTAATGCCAGGGTCCTCGCCCATTGATATGAGGGCTCCCAGGCCCTCATCTCTGAACTCGTCATCGAGCGAGAACTGGTCGAACTCGTCGCCCATGGCGAAGTCGATATAGTTCGTCCCGGCGTCGAGACAGGCACGCATCACGTTCTCGTTGAATCTCGGTATCGTGCCGTTGATGACAAGGTCGGCTCCCTTGAAGAGCTTCTTGAGACCCGCCCTGTCGCTCGCATCCGCCTTCTTGACGGTCGTCTTCTTCTCCGCTTTCAGCTCTTTCACGAGCCCGGCCGCCTTATCGGTCGATATGTCCGCGAGCACGAGCTCGTCGATCTTCTCGCTTTTCATGAGATGCCTCGCAGTGACGAGGCCTACGGCTCCACATCCTATCTGCACGACTTTCATAATTTCACCAGACAACGGTCGATAGAAAACCTTCCATCGAAAAACTGGCACCTGTGATCTTCCGCATCTCCCGTTGTCTGAGAATCTCATTGCCTAAGGGGTTATATCAGGTTTTTTCAGGAGGGGTCTTGACCTTTTCGCTTCTCCGGTTTTTCATCAGGGCGGAAATACCGAGGCGATGATTCCCCGACGAAATAACGCGTCTGCCAGATGATCCGAGAAGGGGCGGGACCCCTACAAATAGGGGTATAAAAAGCAAAGCCCTATCTCATCAGGCTCTTGAAGCCCTTCTTTTTCCTCAGCTTGGTACAGAGGTTACAGAGGATGTCGGATATCTCGTCCTCGCCGGCCTTCGCGACGATCGCTTTGGCCATCCTCTTCGCGGCCCTGTCGATATCCGGAAACTTCTTGAGCAGATATGCGTCCGCACCTCTCGCCTGTGAGAGGTAGAAGCTCACGGCAGCCTGGGTCACCCCGAGCTTCTTCGATATCTCGTATTGCTGCATCCCGTACTCGAGGGCGAGCACTCGGGCAACCCTCGCCCGCAGGACGGGGATGATGTGCTTTGCGAGAGCCTCGCACTGCGGCTTCATCTTCATGGGCATCATCCCGGAAATTAGATGGTTCGAAAATGCGCATCTATCTAATAAAATTATGCGGATAAACGTGGTTATCCAGATTGATCGCATTGAAAAATATGAGAACTATAATCCCTGCGTTATTGAAATCTTCCTTCAATTTTTGTCCCGCATTTCGGGCATTTGCTGTCTTTTATCACGTTCTTCATGACTGAAAATCCATATCTCTTGATGAGGAGCTCGCCACAAGATGGGCAGAACGTATCCTCCCGCTCCTCGCCCGGTACGTTTCCCTCATAAACGTACTTCAGCCCCGACTTCAGGCCGAGCTCCCTGGCGAGCCTGAGAGTTGAGATAGGCGTTGCGGGCACGCCGAGAAGCCTGTAATCCGGATGAAATCTGGAGACGTGCCAGGGTATCGCGGGGTCTACCGATGCGATGAACTTCGCGATCCCTTCAAGCTCCTCCTTCGAATCGTTATGTCCCGGTATCAGGAGCGTCGTTATCTCGATCCAAATCCCAAGCTCGTGATGCAGTCTTATGCTGTCCAGTACAGGCTGTAACCGGGCGCCGCATATCTTCCTGTAGAAATCGTCGGTGAACCCCTTAAGGTCGATGTTCGCCGCATCGAGATACGGCTTGATCTCGCGCAACGCGTCCTCGCCGATGTATCCGTTGGTGACGAAATTGTTGGCGAGCCCCTCTTTCTTCGCCAGCTTCGCAACCTCGTATGCATATTCGAAGAATATCGTCGGCTCGCTGTAGGTGTACGATATGCTATCGCACCCTTCCTCTCGCGCCATCCTAACGATCTCCTCGGGAGCGATGTCTTTCCCGGGGATCTCGCCATGGTCCCGGACGATCTGCGATATTGTGTAGTTCTGGCAATGCAGGCACCGGAAGTTGCACCCAGCGGTTGCCATCGAAAGACTCAATGATCCTGGCAGGAAATGGAAAAGGGGTTTCTTCTCTATCGGGTCGACGGCGACCGAGATCGCCTTCCTGTAGACTAGGCTGTACAGCTTGCCGCCCCTGTTCTCGCGCACCTGGCATATGCCCCTCCTGCCCTCGGAGATCTTGCAGTTGTGCCTGCAGAGGCGGCACTCGACCTTGTTGCCTTCCAAGAGCGTGTAGAACATCGCCTCTCTCATCCGAATCGCTTCCGATGAGTAATCGTCTCTACAGATTATGATTATTATTCTGTTTCCGTCGCCTGCCGTTTCACCATCTTGCGCTCAGTCAGCTTTATCTGCAGAGACGATGATAGATTCTACGATGAAGACCATCAATCTGCCGTCGGACCTGGAAGAGGAGATAGAGCTGCTGGTATCTTCCGGCATGTTCCACTCGTTCCAGGCCGCCGTTGAAGAGCTAATAAGGATAGGGCTCGCCTCTATTAGAAGAGGGGTATCGAGGAGCATCCCGCCCGAGCAGATACCTCATCCCGAGAAGCCCTTCATACCGGATCCGTCCCGGGACATCCTCAAGATGTAGGCACAACGCGGGTATTCGGGATTGCCAAGGGATTCAGCTCGGCAAATTTTTAGGTATACCGAAAGATTGATTAGGCCGCAGACCTTCTTCCCAATCGTGGAAAAAGAGGTCAGGGAGCAGTATCTCAAGACGATCCAATCGCTGGAGGAGCCGGACAAGCCGGTCAAGACGAAGGACATAGCGAACGCGCTCAACATCTCACCGGCGTCCGTGACGGAAAGCCTGCAGAAGCTGGCAGATGAGAAGTACATCGAGTACCAGCCGTATCACGGGGCCTCCCTGACGGATAAGGGAAGGGCTCTTGCGAATAAGGTCAGCAGGAAGCACAGGCTTCTCGAGAGGTTCCTGGCTGACGTCCTGGGAATAGAGCCGAAAAAGGTGCACAAGGAGGCCTGCGCGATGGAGCACACCCTCTCGGATGATGCGGAGGTCGCGCTGTGCAGGATGCTGAACCATCCGGACACATGTCCGGATGACGGCAAGGCGATACCGCCGTGCGACCTCGATGTCGAGAACTGCCTCGAATGCAAGAAGATGGCTCTCGAGGAGCGCAAGAAATGGGACGACCACAGCCACCTGAGACCGCTCACACAGCTGAGACCTGGAGAATCGGGAAGGATACATTTCATCCGTGGCGGGAGGGCGAGGCTAGAGAGATTGAACAATCTCGGGCTTACAAAGAACACGAGGATTGAGGTCCTGAGGGCCGCACCCCTTCATGGTCCGATCGAGATATCCGTCAGAGGCTGCAAGCTCTGCATCGGCCGAGAGATCGCGAACAATATTTTCGTCGAGAGCTGAGGTGATGTCTCTGGCCTGCCAGGAATGCAATCTGTTCCGACAGTCGAGAGAATGCATGCTCGAAGCCCAGGAGCGGAAGAAGGGGACCATATACGTGGCGCTCGTCGGCAACCCGAATGTCGGGAAGAGCGTCATATTCAACCAGCTCACCGGCGCGCATCAGATAATCGGTAACTGGCCTGGTAAGACGATCGGAGTCGCCAGAGGGCAGTTGAAGTTCGAGGATGTCGAGTACGACATCGCTGATCTCCCCGGGACATACTCGATATCGTCCGAGATCGCGGAAGAGAGAGAGGTCAGGGAGTATCTCGATAAGGCAAGGCCGGACGTGATCGTGAACATCGTCGACGCGAACTTCCTCGAGAGAAACCTCGCGCTCACGCTGGAACTCATCACTATGCGGATCCCCATGATCGTCGCCGTGAACCTCATGGACCAGGCAGAGAAGAACGGCATTTCTATAGACTTCGATGGATTGCGTGACCTGCTCGGGGTACCGGTGATACCTACCGCTGGGCTGACCGGAAGAGGTATACCGGAGATGCTCAGGGAGATACGAAGGATCGCCGGGAAGGAGATCAGAGGGATCGAGAAGCCGTTTCATACGCCTGTGATCGCCGAAACGATCGAGAAGGTGAGGTCAGCGATTGAGAGGTACTTCCCCGAGTCTCCAACCCTCTGGATTGCCGAGCGACTCCTGGCAAGGGATGAAAAGCTCACGAAAATGCTCGAGACTGTAGATCCGGGCGCTTCGATGCTCGTAGAGGAGCAACGAGCGGCCTTGGAGAAGAAGTTCGGGGACGATATCTACTCGATACTGGCATCTGACAGGTTCGCGATGGCATCAAGCATAGTTTCCAAGACTGTCAAGAGAACACAGGTAAAGGAGATCCCGATCGAGGACAGAATCCATAACCTGCTTACGCACAGGGTGTACGGCCTGCTCTCGTTAATAGCCATTGCTGGCTCGTCGTTCCTCGGGATATTCCTGCTCGGGGACTTCATCGCCTCTGGCCTCAGCGAGTGGTTCGACTCGCTGCAGCCGGGCTTCATCGGGCTGTTCTCGGATGCGAAGCTCGGAGAGTTTCTCTGGAACGGCCTCCTGGGCGGCATATTCTCGGTGATATCGATCGCATTGCCGTTCCTCATACCGTTGTTCATAATCCTGGCGATAATGGAGGACAGCGGCTACCTCGCCAGGGTCGCGTTCGTCATGGACGGCGCGCTGCACAGATTAGGGCTGCATGGCAAGGCGTTCATCCCTATCCTTCTAGGGTATTCCTGCAACGTCCCTGCATGCATCGGCTGCAGGATTATGGAGACCGATCGCGACAGGATACTTTCTGTATTCGCGGTCACGCTCATACCATGCGCCGCGACGACCGTCGTGATCCTGGGGCTCGTCGGGACCTTCGTGGGGATAGAATGGGTGGTCGCACTGTACGCCTTTGACATTCTGCTCCTCGCGCTCCTAGTGAGAGCCGCAAGCAGGCTAATGCCCGAGAAATCCACCGGCCTGATTATGGAGATGCCTCCCCTGAGGCGCCCCTCTCTGAAGGTCGTGCTCAGGCAGAGCTGGTTCAGAGCCAAGGACTTCGTGTACATCGCGATACCGCTGCTCATCGTCATCGGGGTGATACTCGGTGCGGTCCAGTATTTCGACTGGCTGGATGAGATATCGGATGCGATGAGCCCGCTCACCGTCGGCTGGCTCGGCCTACCGGCGTTCGCCGGAATACTGCTCGTGTTCGGCATACTGCGGAAGGAGCTCACGCTGGTCATGCTCGGAAGCGTTGCTGGGACGCTCGATTTCGCTTCAGTGATGACACCAGACCAGATGATAGTCTTCACGCTCGTGATCATGCTCTATATCCCGTGCGCGGCGACCATAGCTGCGCTGATAAGGGAGATAGGTGTGAGGAAGGCGGCGATGATCACCGCGCTGGAGATCGGTCTGGCGCTGTTCATAGGCGGAATCGCGTTCAGGATCCTGACGATCATTGGCTGATCATATCTCATAGTCTGGTCTCGATTCAGGCTGTTGCTGAGCGCTGCGTTTAATGGCCGCCACAATCGCGCCAAAGCGTTTTTCGAATTCCCGATGTGTGGCCAAATGATTGTTCCAATCCTTTAAAAGTGCGTACCACCAGTAAAACAGGAAATAACCATTGGTGATGATGAACAATATCGCGTAAAGGGCTCCCGATCTAAAGCGCACATCCGGTACTGCCTTATATTCGCCTCCTGAAGCGTATCCTGATTTCCATAGAGCCTGCGTCACGTTATCCGAGAACAGCTTCCAGAGGCGATGATGATTCGAGATGGTCTTCGTCAGCTTCACCGCCAGATGCAGGAAAAGTATTAGCGAAATTATGGCAAGGAGCACGAACACCGTAATGAGTATCAATCCGTAGCCATAAGCGATCAAGAGAAACATCCCTAAAACTGGAAACTGAACTACGAAAACAAGCGCTGCCAACAGCACGGGCGAACGCTTGATGTCCAGCTCGTTCAATTCTTTGATAGCTGTGCTGATGGTCTCCTTCTCCGGGCTGATCTTGCTACCATCCGGGGAGGACTCGCTCAAGATCGAAACGAGCCTGTCCAATCTTTTCCTCAACGCGCGCTCTCTCTTGAGATGCTCATTCTGACGTGAGACTATGACATACGAGATCGCCGCCATTCCTCCAGCTACAATCGGTGAGAGATAGAGAGATAACACGAATTGATCGCTAATTAATAACCTATTGCTGAGCATCTCCATATAAAACCATCCATCGAACACGATAAACAAGATAAAGAAGATCAGAACAATTAAAGGATTGATTGATCTCTCGTGTTTTCTCGCTTCTTTGAGAATTGTGTTGATCTCTCCAACGAGCTCTTTCGGATCGGTGATCTCAGCAAGATTTCTCAGTTTGCTTTTCTTTTTCGGCGGAATTGGGCTAATGAGCACCAGCACGAGGAAGAATGAGGATATGCCTATGGCTACTGCCAGTATTAACGGGATTTCCGTGAAAATGGTCGCGTAGGCCCCGATCAGAAGCACAGCACTGACATGTATGCTCCAAAAATCGGACTCGCCTGGGAATATCAGCAGATAATAATCACCGGTCGAGGAAACGGAAACAGTCCTATCGATTAATTCGACCTTTCTGATCAAGATATCATCATATCGTAGGTGGAAGATACCGCTCTCTCGATAATCGGAGTATGTTATTGATGCAACGAGAAAAATGCTGACGGGCTTATCGCTTCGAATGATAAATCGTACCAAATTACCTTCATCGAGGTTCAGCCTAATATGAAAATACTCCCTGCTCCCCAAAGTAAAATCGAACAGACCGTAATCCGATGCCGCTTCAACCACACCACTCGCGAACAATGGTGCAAAAAGCAAGAGAACAACAAGAACCGCTTTTGCCAGATTGGATCGAATATCTATCCCCTGCCTTTCTGAATCGACCCGGGATTATGTAATCTTTTCTCGGGATTGGTCAGCAAGAATCCCGCTTCCTGCCCGATAAAATAGAAATAGTGGCATCTGAGTCTTGAGGCCGATGGGAAAGGACAGAAAGATCACTCTCGCGGAGGGCGCCGGCGGCGAGAAGATGCTGGCGTTCATAAGACAGTTTGTTCTCAAGAACCTCGAGAAGCCCATCGGCGAGATACCGCTCGGGATGCTGGATGATAGCGCGGTCATCGACGGGATAGTTTTCACCACCGACAGCTACGTGGTCAAGCCGCTCTTCTTCCCCGGGGGGAACATAGGCACGCTCGCCGTATCGGGAACCATAAACGACCTGTCCGTGATGGGCGGAGAGCCGATCGCGCTCTCGTGCGCGATGATAATCTCGGACGGCTTCTCGCTCGACGATCTCGATAAGATATTGAAGTCGATGAAGGAGTATTCCGACAAAGCAGGAGTGCCGATAGTCACTGGTGACACGAAGGTCGTCGAGAAATCCGCGCTCGACGGTGTTTTCATAAACACCGCGGGAATCGCGAGACGTTCGAAATACCTGGATCGGAACATCGAGCTCGTCAGGAGGAGCAGGAAGTTCGAGTTCAACTGGCCGAATGACAGCGCCATCGCTGATGGCGACAAGATAATCGTGAGCGGCACGGTGGGGGATCACGGAATAGCGCTGTTGTCCTTCCGTGAAGGTTATGGCTTCGAGACGAACATAAAGAGCGACGCACAGCCGCTGAACAAAATGATAGAGAAGGCTCTTCAGGTCGGCGGGATAACAGCGATGAAAGACCCGACCCGCGGCGGGGTCGCGAGCGCGCTCAACGAGTGGGCCGAGAAATCGAAGATAGGCATAATCATAGAGGAGGACCAGATACCCATCAACGACGCGGTGATTTCCGCCTGCGAGATGCTCGGGATAGACCCGCTGGAGGTCGGGAACGAGGGGAAGGCGCTGATAGCCGTCGTGCCAGACCTGGCGGAGGATGTACTCAAGGCGCTCAGGAGCACCGAGGAGGGAAAGGAAGCGAGAATCATAGGCGAGGCGAGCTCGAAATACCGCGGGGTCGCGATGAAGACCTCGGTCGGCGGCACGAGGATAGTCGAGCCCCCGGTCGGCGACCCTGTGCCCCGTATCTGCTGATATCTACAGACCCTTCAACCTCGATTTTACAGTCGCTTCCAGCTGCTCGAGCGATCGCTTCGCTTCGGACGACATGTCGCTCCCGAACTCGAGCGACTTCGGCTGCACGCCGAACAACCAGGTCTCCTTGCCCGTGTTCTCGAGCAACGCCATCAGCATCGAAAGCGGGATCTTGTGTGTGGAGATCGTCTCATCGATGCTGTCGAGTCGAAGGAGAGCAGAACTTCCTGGCTTCGACCCGAGGTCGCACGAGTCGACGAATATCACTCTCCTGATCTCCTTATCGCTCACCAACTGCAGGATCACCGACTCCAGGCCGTTCTCCTCGGAAAGGAATCTGCCCGGATCGAGCTGCTCCAGATCGTCGATGAACCTCAGGCCGAACGCGTCGTCTCCCCTGTCCCGATTACCCAGGCCCACGAATGCGGTCCGAGCATCTATCCTTCGCGACAGCTCCTCGAGAGCTCCCTTGGATGACATCTACTTCCTTACGACCTTGACAAGATGCGCGGAGCAGCTGATGCAGGGATCGTATGCCCTTGCGATCATCTCGAGCTGGAACCTTATCTCGTCATCCTTCCAGCCCTCGGCGACCATATGCTCCGCGGCCAAGCGGAAATACTTCTCGATGTCCTCGTAATTCTGCGCGGTCGGCGTGATGATGTCGACCTTGGCCATCCTGCCGTCCTTGACCTCATAGCTGTGGTATAGGGTCCCCCTCGGGGCCTCGACCGCTCCGGTACCCTTCCCCGAAGACCTCGTGGGCTTGGCCAAGGGCGGATCCTTGAGCTCTACGAGCCTATCGACGAGCTCCGGGATCTTCTCGAGCGCGTACAGGAGCTCGATCGCCTGCGCGAGGTTGTTGAACATCGGGTTCTTCTTCCAGCGCGGGCTCTTGTACTTCTCGTACATCTCCCCTGCTTCTCCCTTCAGCCTGCTGCCGAGGTTGTTTATCCTCGCCAGGGAGCCCACTGTGAACGGTGCGCCTTTGTACAGCGACCGCTTCGCGTAGCTGTGCGGGACAACCCGTTCGTTCGTTATCTTCTTGTAATCCTCGCAATCGAATTTCTGGCCGTCCGAGAGAATTATCTCATCTGCTATCAGGCCGTACTCGTTATTTGGCGGGTTGCAGCAGGCGAACACCGTCTCCTTCTCGTAGAACTCGGGATACTTCATGCTTCCGAGGATGTCCACCACGTCCTTCGCGTACGGGATCAGCGTGTCGACCTGATCTTTGATAGCGTACAGCTGCTCGTTCGTCGGGTACTTGCCAAAGCCGCCTATCGTCGGGTTCTCCCCGTGCGTCGCCCTGCCCGAGCAGAGCTCCATGACGGAGTTCCCGAACTTCTTCAGCGTTAGCCCCTGGATGACCGCTTCCGGGTACTTGCCGACCATCGCGATTGCGTTCGGATAGCCCAGCAGATCGGGAAGCGCGAGCAGGTATACGTGCAGCGCATGGCTCTCGATCGCCTCCCCGGCCATCATCAGCTCGCGCATCAGATGTGCCTTCTCGGGCGCATCGACCCCCAGGCATTTCTCGAGCCCTCGTATTGAGGCGGTCTTATGTGAAAGCGTACAGATCGCGCATATCCTGGGCACGACGCTGAGGTTCTCCAGCGGGGTCTTCCCGAGCGTTATCGTCTCGAACAACCTCGGGCCTTCGAGCACCTCGAACTTGACGTTCGTGACCTTCTTGCCCTCTATCTCGACGGATATCGCCCCATGCCCCTCGACTCTCGCGAGGTGTTCCACCTTGATCTCCTTCATTTCTTCGCCCCCTTCAGCTTCACCTTGTCGAGGAGCTCGGCCATTGTCGTGCCGCCGTACATCATCGCCCTGTTCCTGACATCCTGGTAGTCGAAATTGACCCTCTTGGGGAAGTGCGGATGCTTCATGTTCACGAGCATCTCAACCTCTCCGGCGACATTGGCCTCCGTCACTGGCCCACGGCATCCGACGCAGGGGATGTTGTGGTTGATGCAGACCGAATCGCAGCCTCCAACCGTGATAGGCCCGAGGCAGATCTCGTTCTTGAACAGCAGGCACTCGTTCTCGTTATACTTGCACTCGACGCACACAGGATATCTTATTGGCTGAGGTGCGTCCCCCTTGACCAGCCGCCCGAGGGCCCTCAGGAACTCCCACTTGTCGATTGGGCATCCAGGGATCATGTAGTCGACCTGCACGTACGCGCTCAACGGCTTGGCATCCAGCGGCTCAGGTATTGATAGCTTGACGTCCCCGTAGACCTGCTTGAACCTCTCCTTGAAGTTGTTCTCCATAGCGCATGCCGCCTGAGGACCACCGTTGCACGCACAGTTGCCAATGGCTATCAGGATCTTCGAGCGCTTCCGGATATCCTCGAGCATCGCCTTATCGCCCTGGCTGGAGACTGAGCCCTCGACAAGCGCGACGTCGAGCTCGCCCTCGACGTTGTTGCTCATCGCCATGAGGAAGGATCGGATGTCCGCGGCACCGAATATGTCCAATATCTGATCCTCGCAGTTGACTATTGTCAGCTGGTCCCCGGCGCATCCGGTGAGACCGTATATGCCGACCTTCGGTAGCTGCTTCGTCTGCTTCTGCGCGTCCGGGCTCAATATATCAACTCCTTCATGTTGAGGACGTCCCAGTACGAGAACACGGGTCCGTCGATACAGGTATACACGTGCTTCACGACGCAGTGGCCGCATTTCCCGATGCCGCACTTCATGCGCCGCTCGAGGGTCATCAGAATCTGGTGCTTCGGTATCTTGAGCTTTAGCAGCTCCTGGAGCACGAACTTGTACATGACCGGGGGACCGCAGATCGCCGCATACGTGTTCTTGGAATCGATCTTCTTCAGTTCCTTGAACAGGGTCGTCACGAGCCCGATCTTCGCGGGCCACTTGCCCGTGTCGTCCTTATCGACCGACAGCAGGCAATGCAAATCATCGCGTTCCATCATGTCCAGGAACTCCTTTCGGAAGAGCATGTCCTTCGGGGTCTTCGCGCCATGGAGCAGGTATATCTCTCCGAAGTCGTCTCTGTTGTCGAGCGCGTACAGCAGGAGCGACCTCAACGGGGCGACTCCCATGCCGCCCATCACGATGATCAGGTCATGGCCTCTCAGGGTCTCAATCGGGAACCCGTTGCCGTACGGGCCTCTGACACCGATCATGTCGTTCTCTTTCAACCTGAAAAGCGAGTTCGTCACATGTCCCATGCGGCGTATGCAGAACTCGAGCAGGCCGGGTCTCGACGGGGTCGACGATATGCAGAACGGGGCCTCTCCGACCCCCGGGCTCGAGACCATCGCGAACGCCCCTGGCCGATAGAAGAGAGACATGGCCTTCGAGGCATCGGAAGGCCTCACCTGGAAGAACCTCACGTCGTCCGTGAGGTCGTACCGTCTCACTATCCTCATCATCTCGGGCTGGAACGGATTGGACGGATTACCGAGGCACTGATTTCCGTTGCTCATTTGAAATACCCCCCTTCTCCGCGGAGAGCTTTGGATACAGTGTAAACGTTGATGTCGACCGGGCAGGTCACGAGGCATCTGCCGCACCCGACGCAGCTCGGCTTCCCGTAGGCCCCGACGAACGCTTCCAGCTTGTGAGTGTACCAGAGCCTCATCCTGTCCGCCCTGGAGGCCCTGAAGTTGTGCCCGCCGGCGACCAACGAATACTCGTACAACGTGCACGAGTCCCAGCAGCGGTTCCTGTCACCCTTGCATTCCTTGAGGTCGACGACGTCCCTGACGTCGTAGCAGTTGCACGTGGGGCAGACCATCGAGCAGCTGCCGCAGCTGAGGCATCTCTCCCCTATCTTGTCCCAGATCTTGCTGGGCATGCTAAGCTCGCTGATGCTCGGCATCGCCATGAGGTCGATGTCCAGCTTGAACTCCTTCTGCCGGGCCTTCTTCCAATCGATGAACTTCTGCATGTCCTCAGGAGATATGTCCTCGCTGAACAGCGGCTCGGCCATCCTCATCAGGTCGTCTCCGAGGGATGAGCCGATCCATACGAGATAGAAATCCGCACCGGTCTCGCTCAGGAAGATGTCGAACCCCTCATCGACGCTGTCCGTGCCCGTCTCGTTGCAGAAACAGAACTCGTCCGGGATGCATGAGACGCCGATGATCGCAGTCCTCTTCCTCCGCTCGATCCAGTACGGGTCGGGGTAGCGCTCCGTGAAAAGCTTGTTCAGGATCGTGAAGCCCGCAAGGTCGCATGAATGAACTCCTATTACGACCCTGTTAGGGATGTTCTGGAAATCCTCCTTGTAGCCGTTTTTGTCGTACGTGAACATGCGGAACCTTGGGGGGATGAAGAACTTCTTCAACGGCAATATTGTGCGTTTGCCCTCCAGGTCAAGATGGTCAGGGTCAGTCTTTTCGAAGACATACCTCTCGCCCTTCTTCACGGGCCCCCAGAGTTCGCCGAAAGCCGAGATGCTCTCGAGGAACTTCCTCAAATCCTTCTTGGCAAGCTTCAGAATTCTCAATTCGTTCATCTCCTTTTGTGCGCGATCTATCTGTACGAGATCTTCTTCACATCAGGCAGCCCAGAGTCAAGGAGCCGCCCGCGGCGGACGATTCATCTTTCTCCGGGAACAACGGTTCGGCCGAGCGAATGACTGGCACGAATCATCGCTCCCGTTCGTTACGGAATACAGCTATCTATATAAATCGTTCTGATTCGACTGTTTTTCATAATTACGACGTGCCTTCGTCTGCGTTCATATCTTCGAAATCTGTATTCGATCCGATAGCAGATTTTCGATTCGGGAGGCGCTATCTCGAACGCGTTCCAACCGAACTTCGAAAATGACCGCTCGTAGCATCAGGACGGAGCAGTAAAACCGCCCCTGGCGAGCCTCGGCTCTTGATATTTCAAATTCTCAGCAGAATCGTGATTCGTACTCATATGGCAGCAATTCTTGCGTTTTTCGTAAGAATCGTCCTGAAAATATGTCCAAATACTTCCATTTACATTCGGACAATCACGGAATCCCGGCCATCCAGTTGATCGCCCAGGTCTGATAGGATACCTGGCCTCGGCGCTCTCGAAAATCCTTCAAACATCGGAGAGGCATAATAGATGGAAGAGCCCCCGGATGCGGAGCAGGAGGAGAATTCCGACGATATCCAGGGATCGGTTCTCGTGATAGGCGGGGGCATCGCAGGATCACAGGCGGCCCTCGATCTCGCCGATTCGGGTTTTCGCGTCTATCTTGTCGAGAGCGAGCCGAGCATCGGCGGGCACATGGCGCAGCTGGACAAGACCTTCCCGACCAACGACTGCTCGATGTGCATCCTATCCCCGAAGCTGGTTGCCGTCGCGAGCCACCCGAACATCAAGATACTAACGTTATCAGAGCTCACGGAGCTTTCCGGAAAGCCAGGCAACCTCACGGCGAAGATCCTCAAGAAAGCGAGGTTCGTGGACGAATCGAAATGCACAGGGTGCAACGATTGTTCGAAAGTCTGCCCGGTGCGCGTGCCGAGCGAGTTCGATCTCGGGCTTAAGCTGAGGACGGCTGCCTACATCCCGTTCCCACAGGCAGTCCCGCGCGTGGCCGTCATTGAGCGTCGAGGCGCGGCCCCGTGCAGGAGCGCATGCCCTGCTGGCCTGAGTGCGATGGGATATGTGAACCTCATCAGGGAGGGGATGTTCAAGGAAGCCTATAACCTGATAATGAGGACAATACCTCTGCCGTCCTCCTGCGGTCGCATATGCCATCATCCGTGTGAGGACTATTGCACGAGAGGAAAGATCGACTCGCCGATCGCGATCGCAGCGCTGAAATCGTTCATCGGCGACTACGCCCTCCAGAACAAGCTCGTGCCAAAGCTCAGGGGCGCGCCGAAGAGGAAGGAGAAGGTGGCCATAGTCGGCGCTGGCCCCGCCGGGCTCACCGCGGCGCTCAGGCTCACCTTGCGGGGATTTACCGTGAAGGTTTTCGAGAAGACCTCAAAACCGGGCGGGATGCTCTGGTGGGGCATTCCCGACTTCCGGCTCCCGAAGGACATACTGGAAGCGGAGATAGAGAACCTGCTGAGATTCGGGATCGAAATTCAGTACAACACGACCGTCGGGAAGGATATCACCCTCGAGGAGCTCAGGAAGGAATACCAGGCGGTCTTCCTCGCGATAGGCGCTCATCGGAGGCTCAAGATAGGCATCGAGGGCGAGGAGCTGAAGGGCGTCATACACGGGATAGACTTCCTCAAGAGGATAAGCAGCGGGGAAAACGTGGAGCTCGGAAAGAACGTGGCCGTCGTGGGTGGCGGCATAACGGCGATAGACGCCGCGAGAACCGCCCTTAGGATGGGCGCGAAAGTCACGGTGCTGTATCGTCGAGGTCTTGAGGACATGGTCGCGATGCCATACGAGGTGCGGGCCGCTCAGGAGGAAGGGGTCCAGTTCCAGTTTTACGTGGGCCCGAAAAGGATCATCGGAAAGGACGGCAGGGTCGTGGGGATAGAATGCATCCGGATGAGGCCTGGAGAGAAGGACGACACGGGGAGACCGATCCCAGTACCAATAGAGGGCTCCGAGTTCGTTCTCCCGTTCGATATGATAATACCTGCGGTCAGCCAGGCGCCCGAAGCGGATGTCCTCGGGGACGGGATTAGGCTGACCGATTGGAAGACCATCCAGGTCGACCAGAAGAGCATGCTGACGAGCCTGCCAGGGGTCTTCGCGGGCGGGGACGCGATATCTGGCCCGGCATCGGCCGTCGAGGCGTTTGCCGCGGGCAACAAGGCGGCCAGATGCATAGAGCGATATCTGAACGGCGAGGACCCGGCAGAGGAGAAAGAGGAGGAGGACAAGTTCTATCACGTCACGCTCGAAGAGATAATCGCCCGGATGGGAGGGGAGATACCGCGCAAGGAGCGGGTCGCGCGGAAGCGGCTGACGATCGAGGAGAGGATACGCAAGTTCGCCGAGGTCGAATTGGGGTATACGGAGGAGACAGCGAGGGAGGAGGCGCAGAGGTGCGTGCACTGCAGACCGTGCGCGCTCTGCGACCAGTGCATCGAGGTCTGCCAGGCGAATGCGATTGATTACTCGATGAAGAACGAGAATCTCGAACTGAAGGTCGGCTCCGTCGTGTTCGCTCCCGGGCTGGAGCCTTACAACCCGAGGAATCTCAGACAATACGGCTTCGGGAAATTCAAGAACGTCATCACGAACCTGCAATTCGAAAGGATGATGAATTCCAGCGGACCTTTCGGAGGCCACATACAGAGGCTGAACGATGGCAGGGCACCGGTCGAGATAGCATTCGCCCAATGCATCGGTTCAAGAGACGATAAGGCAGGCAGACCGTATTGCTCGACTATCTGTTGCATGGCGGCAATAAAAGCGGCCATCATCGCTAAGGAGCACGACCCGAACATCAGAGCGACGGTCTTCTACATCGACATCCGGGCGGTCGGCAAGGAGTTCGAAGATTATTACCTTCGCGCGAGAAAGCTCGGGGTCAGATTTATCAGGTCGAAGATAGCCAGCGTGTCGGAACTTCCTGACGGCAGCCTGGAGGTGAAATACGATACCGACAGGGGCACTGCGAGCAAGCAGTTCGACCTTGTCGTCCTCTCGGTGGGGTTCGACCTCGGAGCGGCGGCGAAAAGGACGGCAAAAGCCCTGGGCGTCGAGCTGGACGAGCACGGGTTCACGAAAGGAATCGGGTTCAACTCGATGGCGACCTCGAATCCCGGCGTCTTCGCGTGCGGGATAATAACAGGCACAAAGGATATCCCAGATACTGTCGCGCAGGCCTCGGGAGCCGCTGCACAGGCATCGGCCATTGTAGCATCAAAGAGGGGCGAGCTTGTCGTCGAGAAGGCCTACCCGATGGAGAGGGACGTCTCGCTCGAGCGACCCCGGATAGGGGTCTTCGTATGCCGCTGCGGGACGAACATCGGCGGCGTGGTGGACGTCCCCGCGGTCGTCGAGTATGCGAAGACCCTGCCGTACGTGGAGTTCGCGATGGAAAACACTTATACGTGCAGCCAGGACACGCAGAAGAAGATCGTCGAGATCATCAAAGAGAAGAGGTTGAACCGGATAGTCGTCGCCGCGTGCTCTCCGAGAACCCATGAGCCGCTCTTCAGGAACACAATAAGGGAGGCGGGGCTAAACCAGTATCTGTTCGAGATGGCGAACATACGCGACCAGTGTTCCTGGGTGCACATGAACGAGAAGGAGGCGGCGACGGAGAAGGCGAAGGATCTTGTCAGAATGTCCGTCAGCCGCGCAAAGCTGCTCGAGCCTCTGCCGAAACAGTCGTTCCAGGTAACGAAGAGAGCGCTGATAATAGGTGGCGGGATAACCGGCCTGATGGCCGCCATCGGCCTTTCCGAACAGGGCTTCCCGAGCGTCCTGGTGGAGAGCACCGACAGGCTCGGTGGCAGGCTCGCGAGGGTCAGGTACGCGATCAACGGCGAGTCGCCCAAGGAGTACATCGAGGGATTGATCCGAAGGGCTGAAAGCGATCCGAATATCCGCATACTGAAGAGCTCGAGAGTCGTAGAGGTGAAGGGGTTCGTCGGCAACTTCGAATCGAAGATTGTCTCTGCTTCTGGCGAAGAGGAAACTGTATCACACGGAGTCGTCATAGTCGCCACTGGTAGCGAGGAGCTGCTACCATCGCAATATCGCTACGGGATGGACAGGCGAGTGATCAGGCAATCCGAGCTCGAGGATCTTATAGCCGATGATAAGCTCGATGCGAGAAGGCTGGTGATGATACAGTGCGTCGGTGCGAGGTGCAGTGAGCGGACCTACTGCAGCAGGATCTGCTGCTCGGAGGCAATCAAGAACGCGATAGCACTGAAGAGGAAGTATCCAGACCGAGAGGTCACCATTCTGCACAAGGACATTAGGACGTATGGACTCCATGAGCTCAAGTATCGAGAGGCGCAGGAGCTCGGGGTCAGGTTCATACGATTCCCGGACGATAAAGAGCCTGGGCTGCTGGAATCGGAGGGCGCGTTGCGGGTACGCGTTTGCGATGCCGATCTCGAGGATGACTGGTACGAGCTCGATGCTGACGCTGTTGTGTTGAGCGTCCCCATGATACCGAACCCGACAAACCAGGATATTGCAAAGATGCTCAAGGTGCCCTTGAGCAAGGACGGATTCTTCCTGGAGGCACACATGAAGCTCAGGCCCGTCGACTTCGCGACTGATGGGATATTCATAGCGGGAAGCGCCCAATGGCCGAAATTTGCGGATGAGTGCATCGCACAAGCGTATGCTGCTGTATCTCGGGCATGTACGGTACTCTCGAAGGCCTCGATCGAAGGAGAGGGGATCGTACCCGCAGTCGACACCTATAGGTGTACCGGATGCGGGCTGTGCGCCGCGGTCTGCGTCACGAACGCGATAGACGTCTCCACAGGTGTTGCCGTAATCAACGAGGCGCTTTGCAAGGGGTGTGGCAGCTGCGTGGGGACATGTCCCTCAGGCGCAATCCAGCAGAAGCACTTAAGGGATGACCAGATAATTGAGATGATCAAATCGGCGGTGAGCGAGTAATGGCACAGGAGAATGAAGCCTACGAGCCGAAAATAATCGCGTTCCTGTGCAATTGGTGCTCGTATGCGGGCGCAGACCTCGCAGGCACCTCGAGGACACAGTACCCGCCGAACATAAGAGTTATCAGGGTCATGTGCTCCGCTCGCGTAGAACCGCTGTTCGTCCTGAAGGCGCTTCTCGAAGGCGCCGATGGAGTACTTCTGAGCGGCTGTCACATCGGTGATTGTCATTATCTGAAGGGCAATTTCGCAGCGAGAAGGCGCTACGCGGTCTTCGTCGAACTCATGAAGTACGTCGGGATAGATCCTGAGAGATTCCAGATGAGCTGGGTATCCGCCTCCGAGGGCGCGAAGTTCGGCAAGGTCGTGGCGGACTTCGTCGAGAGGGTCGCCAGACTCGGTCCGCGGAAGCGCCTGGAGCTCTCCGAGAGCCTCGAAAAGCTGATCGAAGGAGGGGGCACATAATGACATCGACCAGGCTCGCGGAGTTGCAGAGGGCGATCAGGGAAAGCATCGAGGCAGGCACTCTCCGAGGAGCCCTGTGCTGGGAGCAAGGGTCGAACGCGTTCAGATCGCGTCCGTTGGTGATACGAACCGTGGCGGATGCCTCGGCGGCAATCTTCTCGCCCGCCTGCTCCCCCAGTCTCGTGAGATTCCTCATCGAGGATAACAGGTATCCCATGAGCCCGGAAGAGGACAGGAGACCGCTCGGGATTGTGCTGCGGGGATGCGATGACAGGGGCGTCATTGAACTGATCAAGGAGCACCAGAAAAGACGAGAGGAGCTCATGATATTCGGGGTCGATTGCCGGGGAACGGTCGACTGGACGAAGGTCAGGAAGCTCCTGAGGAAGGGCATGCTCTCATCAGACGACCTCGACCATGGCACGCTTGCCTGGAAAGAAGATGATATAGTCCTCTTCACGGCTGACGGGAAGGAGAGGGTGCTGGACCGGAAGAGCGTCTTGCTCGATAAGTGCCTCATCTGCGAGGGGCACACGCCGAGGATATTCGACGTCATGATAGGCGAGGAGGATAAGAACAGAAAGGGAATGCCTGTCATAGACGATATCGAAAGCCTGGAGAGGAAGAGCACGGAGGAGAGATGGGAATTCTGGCAATCGGAATTCTCCAGATGCATCAGATGCTACGCCTGCAGGAACATCTGCACATACTGCTCCTGCGAGGAGTGCGCGATCGATCCTCGGACTCAGGCAATTTCGGATAAGTCTCTCGCCCGGGACAAGGCCAACCGCCCGCAATGGATCGGCCAGGACAGCATGCTGCCCTCGAACACATTCTACTTGCTGACACGGGCATATCACGGTGCCGGTCGATGCACGACGTGTGAGGAATGCGACAGGACATGCCCAATGGGGTTATCTCTGAGATTGCTCAACCGCAAGGTCAGGAAGGACGTGAAGAGGCTGTTCGAATACGAGGCCGGGAGGAGCACCGACGACGGGCCCCTCTATGGCGAATCGCGCGAGGAGGACCCGGGTGATTTCATATGGTAAGCAAAGAGAGCACTCTGGAGTTTCTGCCACAGAAGAACCTTCTGGGGTTCATCAAGAAGCTGATGGAGCTCGGGGAGCTGTATGCTCCGAAAGCGGAAGGGCCCATCACGGACCTGAGAATAATCCATGACCCGATAGATGTCCTCGTCGACTTCGAACAGACGAGACAGGGGATCAGAGCGATAGCCGAGCCGCAGAACGAGATCCTGCTGACCTATGATGCGAAGGAGGGATTTCCCGCGAAGGAAACGCTCCCGGCAACAAGGAGAAGAATCGTTCTCTGGTGCCGACCATGCGATGCGCGCGCGCTGACCTTCCTGGACGATAATTTCTATGACTCGCCATATTCGGATCCATATTACGCGAGGAGAAGAGAGAACCTCGTGCTCATCGGGCTGGGATGTTCGCACCCCTTCCCGTACTGCTTCTGTGGCTCCGTCGGCGGGGACCCGTTCAGCAGGGAAAACCTGGACATGCTCATGACGCAGGTCATAGGCGGATATCTGCTGGAAACCATCACCGGGAAAGGACGAGAAATCTCCGATCGCGTGAAAGAGTTGCTGAGGGCGCCGACGGCCGATCAGGTGACCGAGGCGGAAAACATACAGCGTAACGCCGCTGCGAAGTTGCGGAGGCAGGCTCCGGATGTCTCAGGGCTCTCGGGGAAGATGTCATCGCTCTTCGAATCGCCCATCTGGAGGAAATGGGGGGAGAAATGCATAGGATGCGGGATATGCACATATCTTTGTCCGACCTGCTGGTGCTTCGACATTACCGATATCGAGACGAAAGGCAAGGGCTACAGGATCAGGTCCTGGGACAGCTGCCAGTTCCCCCTTTTTACGCTGCACACTTCTGGACACAACCCGAGGCCGGACAAGGCGAGCAGGTTGCGACAGAGAGTGATGCACAAGTTCTGCTATCATCCGTCGAACTATCCAGGTCACATAGCCTGCGTCGGGTGCGGCAGATGTACCGAGCTCTGCCCGATGGATATCGACCTGTTAGCGATTTTGGGGGAGCTTTCGGAGGCGGGTGGGAAGGATGCCTGAGAATCCGTATCTGCCTTATCCCGCAATCGTCCGAGAGGTCAGGCAGGAGACTGTTGGCGAAAGGGCGGTCAGGACGTTCATAGTCGATTTCGAGGACGAAAAGAGGGCATCGGAGTTCAGGTATCGTCCCGGGCAGCTGGCGATGCTCTCTGTGTTCGGGAAAGGGGAGAGCATGATATCGATAGCCTCATCACCGACGATGGGTAGTTCGCTGCAGTTCACCGTGATGCGCGTCGGAAGAGTTACCTCGATCATGCATTACCTCGAAGCGGGCGAGAGGATAGGAGTAAGGGGACCGTACGGCAACGGCTTCCCGATGGACGATTGGGAGGGCAGGAACCTATTGTTCATAGGCGGCGGCATAGGCCTGCCACCGTTGAGGTCCGCCTATATGTTCGCCCTTGATAACCCGAACAGGTTCGGAGAGATAACGATAATCTACGGCGCGAGGACGTCGGCAGACCTCGTGTTCCGGAAGGAGCTCGAGGAGATCTCCCGAAGCGGAAAGGCCAAGGTCGAGCTCTCCATAGACAGACCGGAAGATGGCTGGAATGGGTTTGTCGGGTTCGTCCCGGCGAATGTCAAACGACTCGCCCCAAAACCCGAGAACACGATAGCTGTAACGTGCGGTCCGGTGATAATGATAAAGTTCGTCATAAAGGAGTTAATGGAACTCGGGTTCAAGCCAGACGCGATCTTCACGACGCTCGAGAACAAGATGAAGTGCGGCATCGGGAAATGCGGCAGGTGCAACATCGGCCCTGTACTGGTGTGCAAGAAAGGCCCTGTGTTCTCATATGAGCAGATCCAGAAGATGCCTAAGGACTTCTGAGGATGGCTCTCGACTGCCCCGATACGCAGTTGAGATGCCGTTTACATCGGCGCAATCAACGCGATTGTATCATGTTCTGCGCAGGCTTCAAGAACCCCTCGAGAGGCTTGATCACGGTACCCTGCTCAATTAGCTTGTCTATCAGATGCCTCGCGCGGAACTCGGGTATTCCCATCTCCCCAGCCTTTCGGACCAATACGTCCGTCTGGACACCGATGGCATGATACCCGGAGATCCTGAGTATCAGGTCCTGAAGGACCCTCATCTCGTTGGATTCGGGGGTCTCGGAAGACTTGAAGCTGTACCTGCTCCTCTCTGCTGGCTGCCACATATCAGTCCGCGGGATCCCGTATCGGCTACAGGACAGACAGATGTCTTGTCTTGATTCCACCGAGTATTTGCAGTTATTGCACCCTTTATCTTCCTCTTTTCGCATGGAGCTCCCTAGCATAATAGTAAGCGTTCTAATTGTTTATTTTCTTTTCATTCATTTCTCTGTTTTGCGAGGAAATATTTCCGAAAGGGCGAGAATCAATTACGGAAGGGCTGCAAATCGAGATGTTTATGATGCCATTATTTCTTACTAAAATCGCAATGCGAAATTCGCTGTGCCGAGAAAAGCCGTAAAGATAGATGATTGCTACTTCAAATTTAAATTAGTAGCCGCCAAGAGGAGAGCTGCACGGAGCAACCGTTTGACAGCTCTTGTCTCGAAACAGTACAATCTCATTACGCGAGGGAATGTTTATGGGGAAAGGTTGAATAAATGGAAGCTCCGAGAGATAGTAGATAACGTCGCCGAAGAAGAATTCGAAAGAGCGATGATACTTCAACTGACTGCAACGGAAAAATTATCCGTGAAGGACATCGCGAAGAAAATCGGGATACCGACGTCTCGTATCCTGGCCCACATCGTGGAGCTGAGAAGGAAGAATATGATCGAGATGCACGCCATTCGGGGCGTCGCTCCGGTATATTATGCCAAGGCATGAGGAGGCAAAAGCGGTCCCACTCCAATTGGCGATATGCACCACGACATCGGCAACGGGAGAATAGCGGCTCCGGGATTGTCAATCCCTTGTAAGCTCTCGTACTACGGTATCCACCAACAGGGGCAAGTTATCCTTCACACGCGGCGTCAGCGATTCCGAGAATGTGTCGATGTCCTCCACCTGCATAGCATAGAACACTATCTCTTTTGGCATCCTCGAAGGTGCGGTCCTCCGGCCAAGGGCTATGGCGGTCGGCAGATTGACACCGTGAGGGGAAGCCCCATGCACCGTGTTGGCGAAATCCCTCTCCTCCAGCCTCATCATCTCCCCCGGCTTCCTGCCAGGCAGCTTTATCGCGTCGACTATCACGACCTTCTCGTAGTCGAGCATCATTTCCATGACCTCGATCCCGCTGGCGGCGATCTCCATCACATCGATCCCCGGCAGATGCAGTTTCGAGACCTCCCTGGCGACCATCACGCCTATCGCATCATCCGTCCTGATAGGGTTGCCAATACCGAGCAACAGCGTTCTGCCCTTCAACGGATCATCCTCTCAGTACAGGAATGAAAATCGATATTGGGGTAAGGGGTTTGCGGTGCTGCTTCGAAATTGTCAGAAGTTTCTCAGGCTCTTCTTCAGGTTGCCCTTGCTGTCGAATATCCTCACCTCGAGCGCGAGCTGGCCATTTGGCAGCACGTGCGTCCCGCAGGAGTTGCACGGGTCGTAGCACCGGAAGCTCATCTCAATCGTGTTGAGCAGCCCGGGAGATATCTCGCCGTTCTTTATCAATGCCATCGCGTTCTTCTTGACCTCGTGCGCTATCGCCGCGTTGTTGTTCGTCGTCGCGACGATCATGTTGATCCCGGTGCAAATGCCGTCCTTGTCGCTCTTGTAGTGGTGTATCAGCGTGCCTCTCGGGGCTTCGACTATCCCGACCCCCTCGCTCGGCTCCCCGACCTTCCCGCGGACATCCTTGCTCGTGATCGACTTGTCGGAAGCCAGCTCGAGCATCCTCTCCGCCGCGTACTGAAGCTCGATGACCCTCATCCAGTGGTACGCGAGAGTGTAATGCACCGGACCGGTCACGCCGAGGCTCTTCATTATGCTCCTCATGTTCTCATACGCCTCTTGTGCCAGCGGGGTCGTGAAGCCTTTCGACACGTTTACCCTGCCCAACGGGCCGGTCCTGTAGATGCCGCTCGAGGCGCCGTCCACAAGGCCCTTCCAGCCGATCGGCTTGAAGTACGGCATCTTCATGTACGTCCATGGCTCGACGTGCTCTGCGATGTACTTCAGGTAGTCCTTCGGGTCGAACTTCGCAAGCTCGTTGCCGTTCGGGTCGACGACCTTCACCTTGCCTCTGTAGAAGTTGACCTTGTCGTCCTTGTCGACCAGGCCTATATAGTTCGTCGTCTGGTAGAAGACATTACCGTTCGTCACAAGCGCCATATAGTCCTTGTTCTTCAGTACGACATCCTCGAACAGCTTCAGCGTGAACTTGCCGAACTCCACACAGGATTTGGCCATCTTCTCTATCTCGGCCCGCTCCTCCTCCGTGATTGGCTTGGAAACTCCGCCCGGTATGCCGAACACGGGATGGGTCGCCCTGCCGCCGATTATCTCCTGGACCTTCTGACCGTAGTGCCTGTGCTTGATCACCTCGGCACCAATCGGTACCCCGACCGCCTCGACGAGCCCCAGTATGTTCCTCTTCTCGGGGGGCGCAGCAGGACCGAGCACGAAATCGGGCGCGGCGAGAGCGTAGAAGTGGGCGATATGGCTGTGCACGAACTGCCCCATGTAGAACAGCTCCCGGAGCTTGTGCGCGGTCTCCGTTGGCTCGGCATCGAACACTGCATCCAGGGTCCTCGCGGACGCGATGTGATGCGCCGCCGGACAGACGCCGCAGAGCCTGTTGGTGAGCACGGGCAGCTCGCCGACGTGCCTTCCTATGCAGAACCTCTCGAACCCCCTGAGCTCTGGGACCTGCCAGTAAGCGTTCTTGCAGTTGCCGTTCTCGTCCAGGAAGATGTCTATCTTCCCGTGACCCTCCAGCCTCGTGACGGGATCGATCGTGATCCTCTTCTTATCCGTCTTCACCTTTTGATCCGAAATTATTGGCCCAGGCATCTCATATCACCCCTTCCTTTTCTTCTCGGTGTAAGTCCTCTTCAGCAGGGACTTCGGAAGCGTGAACGCGTAAAAGGTGCCCAGCGGATCCTTGATCTGTTCCAGGAGCCGCTCGATGTCCTCCTCGCTCAACTGGCTCTCCTTGCTTGTGATGTTGAATATCGATGCGAGCGCCGAGAGCATGCTTCCTCCTTGGTCTATCACGGCCTTGGTCGGACCCATGCATCCTCTGCAGGGCATGTTGCCGTTCGGACACATCGCCCCGCAGCCCGCCCTGGTCGCAGGTCCGATGCAGATTATCCCCTGGTCGATGAGGCACTTCTCCTGGTCAGGGAATATCTCGTACGGCTGGACAATCTTCGTTATGTTCCTGCCGCTCTCGGTCCTCTTACGCTTGCACTCGTCGCAGAGCGTCTTGTCGGATGCTATGACCGCGCCCTTTGGAGGCAACGGGGCACCCTCCTTGACGTGCTTCATGATGGCGCCGATGGCTGTCGATATCAGCTCTACCGTCGGCGGACAGCCAGGCATGAAGTAGTCCACGTCCATAATGTCATCGAGCGTAAGCACCTGGTCGTAGAGATCCGGCAGCTCGAGCTCACCTTCAGGTACCTTGATATGCTTGGATGGGAACACGCGGTTCGGATTGTCCGTGGACGGTGTCTTGTCCGTGTAGACGGTCTCCAAAATCTCCCTTTTGTTCGTGACGTTCGCGAGCCCGGGCGTGCCACCGAAGCACGCGCACGACCCGAAGGCTATCATTATTTGTGACTTCTGTCTGAGCAACCTGGCGATGTGCTCGTTCTCTTCGTTCCTTATCGCACCGTTGTAGAAAGATATCGTAATGCTCTTGTCCGGCATCTTCTCGATATCGCTGTACTTCGTATCGAAGCCTATCGGCCAGAGCGTCACGTTCGCTATCCCGGCGACGTCCAGGATAGCCGCGTCTATGTCCAGCACCGCGACATCACATCCTCCGCATCCCGCACCCCAGTACAGGGCTATGTTGATCTTGTCAGCCATTTCATGCACCTTCCTTATCTGAGTTGATCTTCAATTCCCCGACGGCCACATATAGAGGGGACCTGCCCCTCAATCCCACCTGCTCGATCTTCCTCCACCGGAGCAGGGCGATTATGTTCTCGACTATCTCCCTCTTCGGCATACCCGTCAACTCGTGGAGCTCATGGACCGTCCGCGGCTCGCCGAGGTTGGCCAGAATGAGGTTCCTCCTGTATTCCACAGCGGCGGCCTTCTGCACGATGAACTCGTACCTACTTTTCTGGAGCTGCTCGCCAAAAACGTTCTTCCCCTCGGTGAGCGTCTCCTGCTTCCCGATGAGCCATCGTATCCTCTCCCCCTCCAGGGTCATTTTCGCCGCATCCAACCTCGTCCTGAGAGCCGACATCGGCTTCAGCCTCCCTCCTGCGCCTCCTTAATCGGGCTCGGCCCGAGTTCGGATATCGTCTTCGTGAACTCGATTATCGTCCGCTGGAATTTGTCCCCCTCTCCCGCGGATATCCATTCGAGCCTCAGCCTGTCCTTGTCCAGTCCGAACTGCTTAAGGAGCATCCTCAGGAGCGCCATCCTGCGCCTGGTCCTGTAGTTGCCGCCGATGTAATGGCAGTCTGCCGGATGGCATCCCGCGACGAGCACTCCGTCCGCACCCTTCTGGAACGCCCTGAGGACAAACTCGGGGTCGACCCTGGCAGAGCACATCACCCGTATCGTCCTGAAGTTCGGGGGCATCTGCAGCCTGCTCACGCCCGCCAGGTCCGCGCCCGCGTACGAGCACCAGTTGCAGCAGAAGACGAGTATCTTCGGCTCCCAGGCCTTCTCGGCCGCCTGCACCGCGCCTGTTGGCTGCGCTGCTGATTCGCTCATCTCAGTTCACCTCCTCCTCGAAAGCCGCGTCTATCATCGCGAGTATCTGGTCATCCTTGAAGCCCTTCTGGGACAGGGCACCGGACGGGCACGCTCCGACACACGCGCCGCAACCCTTGCAGAGGCCGATGTTTATCACCGCGAACCTCTTCGTCGGGTCCTTCGGGTGCGGCCCGATCTCGATAGCCTTGTACTCGCAGATCGGCTGGCAGATGGAGCAGCCGTCACACAGGTCCTCATCCACCTTAGCGACTATGCCTTCCGCCTCCAGCTTGTCCTTCGAGAGTATCGTGACTGCCCTCGCGACCGCTCCCAGCGCCTGGGCGATGCTCTCATCGATGAACTTCGGGCCGTGTGCGGTCCCTGCGAGGAACACGCCTTCCGTGGCGAAGTCGACCGGCCGGAGCTTCATGTGCGCCTCGAGGTAGAACCGCTCCTTCGTCAACGGCACCTTGAGCATCGGGGCTATCGTCTCGTTATCGGGGTTCGCCCGCATGGCAGCTGCCAGCACGAGGTTGTCCGGATGGAATATGAACACCTCTTTCGTGTTCGCATCCGTCACATGAACGGTCAGCTTGCCGTCCCTGTGCTCCACCTTCGGCTTGTCATCATCGGCGAACCTTATGAACAGCACGCCGAGCTCCGATGCCTTGTTGTACCATTTCTCGCGGAACCCGTACGTCCTGATGTCCCTGTACAACACGATGACCTTCGCGTTCGGGTTCTTCTCCTTGAGCTTGATCGCGTTCGTCATCGTGCTCGTGCAGCAGACACGGCTGCAGTTCGGATGGTCGCCCTCGCGGGATCCGACACACTGGATGAACACCGTGGTATCTCCCTTCACCTCGTTCTTCGAGAGCCTCTCCTCGAACTCGAGCAGGGTCTTCACCTTCGGGTCCTTGCCATAGAGATATTCGTTCGGCTTAAGCTCCTGGGCTCCGGTCGCGACTATCACGACGCCGTGCGTGAGCACCTCCCCGGATGACAGCTTCGTCTTGAAGTTACCGACATATCCATCTATTGACGTGACCGTCGTGCCTTTGTAGACCTTTATCTTCGGGTTATTCTCGACCTCGGAGACCATCTTCCGCAGCGCCTGCTGCGGGTCGGTACCCTCCTCCGCGATGAAGTGTATCTTCCTCAGGTATCCGCCCAGCTCCTTGTCCTTCTCGACCAGGTATACCTGGAATCCCTGCTTCGCCAGCTCGAGCGCGGAGGTCATACCCGCGACCCCGCCGCCTATTACGAGCGCGGATTGCGTCACGGGTATCGTCAGCTTCTCGAGCGGTTCGAGCAGCCTCGCCTTTGCGACCGCCATGCGCACGAGGTCCTTGGCCTTCTTCGTCGCCTTCTCGGGCTCGTGCATGTGTATCCAGGAGCACTGGTCACGTATGTTCGCCATCTCGAACAGGTACGGGTTCAGGCCCGCCTCCCTTATCGTGTTCTGGAACAACGGCTCGTGCGTTCTCGGAGTGCAGGATGCGACGACCACACGGTTCAGCTTGTGCTCCTTAATCATCTCCTTGATCTTCTCCTGCGTGTCCTGTGAGCAGGTGTACAGGTTGTGTGTCGCATAGACGACGTTCGGGAGCTTCTTCGCGTACTCCGCGACCTCGGGAACGTTCACAACGCCGCCGATGTTGATACCGCAATGGCAAACGAAGACCCCTATCCTTGGCTCCTGTCCGGTGACGTCTATCTCCGGCGGGTACTCCTTCGGTGTCACCAGCGTGTTTCGCGCCTTCGCGATCACTGTGCCCGCCCTCGCCGCGGCTGCGGATGCCTCCGCGACCGTCATCGGGATGTCCTTCGGGGCCGAGAACGCCCCGCTCACGAATATCCCAGGCCTCGTCGTGTCCACCGGGGAGAAGGTCTTCGTGGCGCAGAAGCCATCAGCATTCAGCTCGACCGATCCGGCCCTGGTCGAGCTCATCACGTTCGAGAGCACCGGCGCGCTCGCCGGAGGCCTGAGGCCAACCGCGAGCACGACCAGCCCGAACTCCTCCTCCTTCGGCTCTTCTCCCTCGACATATCGCACTATCAGGTTCTTCGTTACCGGGTCTTCGGAGATGCTCGCCACCCTGGACCTCACGAACCTGACGCCGTGCTCCTTCTGCGCGCGGTTGTAATACTCATCGAACTCCTTGCCGAACGCGCGCATGTCCATAAAGAATATCGTCGGCTCGATACCGTGCGTGTGCTCCTTCGCTATCACCGCTTCCTTGATCGAGTACATGCAGCAGACGGACGAGCAGTACTCGTTGCCGACCTTCTTGTCCCTTGAACCGACGCACTGGATGAACGCGACCTTCTTCGGGATGTCACCGTCCGAGGGCCTCATGACCGTGCCGACATACGGCCCGGTCGCGCTGAGCATTCTCTCGAACTCAATGCTCGTCACGACGTTCTTGTACCTGCCGTAGCCGTACTCGGGCTTCAGCGTCGCGTCGAACTCGTCGAACCCGGGGGAGAGAATTATCGACCCCACGTTGAGCTCGATTATCTTATCCGTCTGGTCGTACTCTATCGCCTTCGCGCGGCACTCGTTCTGGCATATGCCGCAGCCGATACATAGCTCGGGGTCGATGCTGTAGACCAGCGGAACTGCCTGCGCGTAGGATACTGATATGGCCTTCCTGCGCTTGGTCTTTTCATTGTACTCGTCCTTGCCCTCGATCGGGCACTTCGATGCGCACGTGCCGCACCCAGTACATTTCTCTTCGTTGACCCTTAGCGCCTTCTTTTTCAGTGTGACCCTGAACGCCCCCTCGTTCCCCTCGACTATCGATACCTCGGCATTCGTTATTAGCTCGATGTTGTGATGTCTGCCGCATGCGACGAGCTTCGGGGCGAGGATGCACATCGCGCAGTCGTTCGTCGGAAAGGTCTTGTCCAGCTGCGCCATTGTGCCGCCTATGCTCGGCCTCCTGTCTACCAGGTAGACCTTGTATCCTGAGTCTGCGAGATCCAGCGCCGACTGTATCCCGGAGACCCCTCCTCCAACTATCAGCACTGAGCCTATTGGCTGACTCGGGACCGCCATCCTACTCACCTCCCAGGGAGAGTGTGTGGTACGTCGGCGTGAACCCTTCCACGGGGTCCATCGCGATCAGGTTCTGCTGCCTGAGCGTGACTATGTGCTCCAGCACCCTGTCCGACGGGACCTTCATCTTCGACGCGAGCTCCTTTACGGACATCCTGTTCCTCTTCGCCAACGTCAGGATCATTGCCCTCTCGAACTCCTCTTCTGCGGTCAGATGCGCGAGCTTGCGGAGTTTCTCCGCGTCCAGCTTCTCGCCGTACACGTTCCCCTTGACGTTCAGGGGGTACTCTTTAGATGTTATGGCAGTAAGCCTGAAGCTCTCCGCTGCGAGCTCCGCCGCTTCGAGCCTGAGGGCTATCTCGGCATTCGTCTTCACGGGGGTCGGACCTAGCTGGCGTATCTTCTCCGTGAACTCCGTAACGACTTTCGAGAACTTCTCCCCTTCCGAGGCCGAGACCCATTCCAGGCGTATCCTGTCGGTCTCCAGACCTGTGAGGGAGATCAGCTTGGCCGCGATGTCGAACCGCTTTTCCGTGAAGTAGTTGCCGCTTATGTAATGACAGTCACCCAGATGACAGCCGCCGATGAGCACACCATCGGCACCTTCTCGCAAGACCCTTATGATCATCTTCGGGCTGATCCTCGTGCTGCACATGACGCGCACGACTCTCAGGCTCGGAGGGTACTGGTATCTGCTGACACCGCATAGATCCGCGCCCGCGTACGAGCACCAGTTGCACAAGAAGCCCACGATTTTCGGGTTGAACTCATCCGTCATTTCAGATCGCCTCCTTCAGGGCGGCAGTGGCCTCCGCCAATAACTGCTCGTCGGAATAGTTCGTCATGATTATCGCGGAGTTCGGGCAGGAGGCACCGCAGCATCCGCATCCCTTGCACGCAGCCGCGATGACCTCGGCGAGCCCGTTCTCGTTCTTCACAATCGCTCCGTACGGGCAGACCTCAATGCATGTGCCGCATCCCGTGCAGACCTCCTGATCCACCTGCGCCATTATCGCCTCTGCCTGGACGTAACCCCTGCTCAACGGTATCGCGGCCCTCGAGGCGGCCGCTTCAGCCTGCTCTATCGCTTCAGTAATGTCGGCCGGGCCCTTGGCTGTTCCGCACACGTATATGCCGTCCGTCGCGAAGTCCACGGGCCGCAGCTTCACGTGCGCCTCCAGGAAGAAGCCGTCCTGGCCGACAGGGACCTTGAGCATCTTCGCAAGCTGCTCCTGGCCAGGCGGCGCGACGAGCGGTGTGGAAAGTATGACGAGGTCCGCTGGCATCTCCCTCTCGACCTTTAGAGTCTCGTGGAAGTATTTTACGTAGAGCTGATCGCCCTTCATGATGACCTCCGGTCTGCGCTCAGGCGTGTACCTGATGAACCTGATGCGCTTCTCCCTTGCCTTGTTGAACCAGAGCTCGTGGTCGATGCCGTAGCTCATAATGTCCCTGTTGAATATCGTGATCTCTATCTTGTCCGATGGCCCGAGCTTCTCCTCCTCGACCGCCTCGGCCTCCTCGCCTCTCCCTCTCCGACGCCGTCTCCTCTCGGATATCTCCGGGGTCGGCGATTTGGTCTCGGCCGGCACCTCTGGTATGACCTTCCCCAGCTGTTGGGCGATCCCGAGCATGTTGTCGTAGTTGTCGGCGATGTTTATCGCGTTCTTGATCGCGACGTTGCAGCATATCCTCGAGCAGTACGACTTGTCCTGCCCTCTCGAACCGCAGCACTGTATGAAGACGACGCTCTTCAGCTTCGGCAGCGTCTTGTTCTTGCACATTATCTCGAACTCTGTCAGCGTGACGACGTTCTTGTACACATTGTACCCGTACAGCCCATCCTTCGTGTACTCTATCGCGCCTGTCGCAACTATTATCGCGCCGACCTTCAGCTTGGTCTCCTGATCGCCCGTCTTGATCTTGATGTCATAGTTTCCGACATATCCGAATACATCGCTCACCTTCGAGTTCAGGTAGACCTTTATCTTCGGATGCGAGGTAACCTCCTGTATCAATGGCTTTATTGTCTCCAAAGCGTCCTTTGTGGTCACATAGAGATTGTTCAGGTTCCTCACGAATCCTCCGAGCTCCTTCTCCTTCTCGACGAGATGCACCGGGAAGCCCATCTTGGCCAGGGATAGAGCCGCGGTCATTCCCGCGACACCTCCGCCGATGACGAGCGCGCTCTTCTCGACCGATATCCGCGGCTCCGTCTGCGGGGTGAGCAGCCTGGCTTTCGCCACGCCCATCCGTACCAGGTCCTTGGCCTTCTCGGTCGCCTTCTCCTTCTCCTTCATGTGCACCCATGAGCAGTGCTCACGGATGTTTACGAACGTGAACAGGTACTTGTTCAGCCCTGCCTCCTCACACACGGACTGGAAAAGCGGTGCGTGTGTTCTGGGCGTACAGGCGGAGACGACCACACGGTTCAGCTTGTGCTCCTTGATCGCGTTCCGGATGTTCGCCAACCCGTCCTCGGCGCACGTGTAAAGGTTTGTCGTCGCGAAAGCGACGTCCGGGAGCGTCTTCGCGTACTCTGCTACCGCCTTCACGTCGACGACCCCTGCAATGTTCGACCCGCAATGACATATGAAAACGCCTACTCTGGGTTTTTCGACCTGCTCGGACATCTGTATCAGCCTCCTCCCGCCTGGGCTATTATCTGAAGCGCCTTGGCCGCAGCGCTCGATCCCTGGGCGACCGATTCCGGGATGTCCGCCGGACCGGCGCAGTATCCCGCGATGAATATCCCCGGGACGTTCGTCTCCCCCGGCCTCATGACGTTATCCGCCGATGTGAAGAACCCGAACTCGTCCTGCTTAATCCCGAGGATCTTCGCCAGCTCCCCCGCGTCCTTCCTCGGTATTAGGGTTGTCGCGAGCACGACGAGGTCGAACTCCTCCTCGACCGGCCGGCCGCCGACATCGTAGACCACTATTGGGTTATGATTTTCCGGATTCTCCTTCACGGTGCCGTCTGAATTTATCGTCCGGACACCGTAGTCCCTCCTGGCCCTCTCGGCGTACTCGAAGAAATTCTTCCCGCACGTCCTGAGGTCCTTGTAGAAGATCGTCGATTGGATGTCGTCATAGTGCTCCTTCGCGAGCATGGCCTCCTTCACTGAGAACATGCAGCAGACCGCGCAGCAGTATGGGTGACCCATCTGCGGGTTCCTGGACCCAACACATTGTATGAACGCCATCCGCTTGGGATGCTCGCCGTCCGACCGGCGCTTTATGTGTCCGCCAGTGGGCCCTGCGGCGTTGATCATCCTCTCGTACTCCATCGCCGTGAAGACATTCGGGTACTTGCCGTATCCGTACTCCGAAGCGACCGACGGGTCCCAGAGATCATATCCGATAGCGACGATTATTGCAGCGACCTTGAGCTCGACCAGCTCATCCTTCATCTCGTAGTCGATCGCTTCCCTCTTGCAGATCTTCTTGCAGACTCCGCACTTGCCCTCCTTTATCATCCTGCAGTTATCCCTGTCGATCGTCGCGACCCTGGGGACCGCCTGCATGAAGGGCAGGTAGATCGCCTTTCTGATGCCCAGGTTCTGCTCCCACTCGTTCGGGACTTTCACGGGGCATTTCTCTATGCATTCGCAGCAGCCAGTGCACTTCGACTCGTCGACGTATCTCGCCTTTTTCAGCACCTTCACGGTGAAGTCCCCGGCCGACCCGCTGACCTCTTTGACCTCCGAATACGTCATCACATTGATGTTCGGATGCGCATAGCAGTCGGCCATCTTCGGCGCGAGTATGCAGATTGAGCAGTCGTTCGTCGGGAACGTCTTATCCAGCTGGGCCATCCGGCCGCCAATGCTTGGGCTCTTCTCGACCATATGGACCGAGATACCCTTGTCGGCAAGGTCCAGAGCCGCCTGGATGCCCGCGATTCCGCCACCAATAACCAACACCGCTTTCTCCATCAATTCACTCCCCAATCACGGTATGAGACCCCTTGATTCAGATTGCAATTGCCAGCACAGCTAGCAGTCGAGATACCGGCTCGACTCTTTCGGTATTTCGTTGTATGTTTTATTGTTTTCGAATCCGTGGTTTGCACCCCGTTTTGATTTTTCCCTCGGCCTGATTTTTTCGATTATTCGAGATTTTCAAAGGGGTTTTTGACGAATTCTGAAGGTTCATTCCGCCTTGCGGATCATTTCTTGGAGCTGCTTGTCCCCTTTCAGCTCTGTTACAGAGATTATCTGGGGCTCCTTCTTTCCGGTTATCTTTTTCGACCTCACGAATCTCTGGCAGTTCGGGTACGTGCAGGGAGAGCATTTCGCCTCCGTGCAGGATAGCTCCGTCAGGATGTATCGGTTCACGTGATGCGGGTATCCGACCTCGGACGTGCCTTTCAATTCCGATTCCCTGGAGGTGTTTATCTCGAGGGACTTGCTCGAGATCGGCTTGACGGTGGCCGCGACCTTCTTGCTCATCATCTGTTGCCTCACGTATCGTTGACAGTTCGGGTACGTGCACGGTCTGCATTGCGTCTGGTCACAGGAGAGCTCGATCATGACATACCTGTTGGTGTGCTCATCGGATCTCTTGTCCATATGTTCACTTACCTTCCAATGCCTTTGCTATCGTTATCGTGAAATCCTCCACCGGGATGTCGACCAGTGACTTCTCTACCGGGACCTTGTTGTGTGTCGCGCAGCTGAAGTGCACCTCGCACTTCGGGCAGAAGGTCAGCATCGCGTCCGCCCCGGTCTTCTTCGCCTCCATAAGCCTGTCTATCTGCATCTTCTTCCCGGTCTCGTCGCAGTTCGCCCAGGCGTTCACGCCACAGCAGCTCGCCTTCTCCCTTGACCGGGGCATCTCGATGAGCTGAGCTCCCTGGATCGCGGCCAGCACCTCCCTTGGCGGGTCGTAGACCTTCATGTGCCTTCCAAGCCTGCACGAGTCGTGGTATGTGAATTTCCGTTCCAGCTTGCCGAGTCTCAGCCTACCCTCCGTAACGGCATCGGCGACGAACTCGGAGATGTGCATCATCTCGAACGGCAGGTCGCCCGAGAAATCCTGGTAATCGATATCGAACGTCCGGTAGCATTCCGGGCAGGTGAATACGACCTTCTTCGCCCCTGTCGCCTTTATCAGCTCGATGTTCCTGTCCATCAGCTTGAAGAAGCTCTCCTCGTCCCCGAGCCATAGCAAGTCGTGGCCGCAGCAGACCTCGTCCGGCATCACCACGGGAGTCACGCCCGCCGCGTTCAATATCTTGACCGCCGAGCGAGGGACCTCTTTCAGGTAATTGATCCTATCGGCATAGATCGTCCCGAGCTGATAGGCGCACCCAGTAAACAGCAGCACCTCCCCCTTGTCCTTCGTGACCTTCAGATCGTCGGTCAGCCAGCCGAGCCTGTTCTGCCTGAGCGACTCGTTCGCCATCAGGCGCTGCATCGTATGTATCAGCCCTCCCTGGGAGCAGATGGGCAGGTTGCCCTCCTGGAACGAGTTCGCCCTCAGCCCCTGGATGAAGCCCGAATAGTTCACCTTGTACGGACACATGGAGTTGCACATCTCGCATGTGAGGCAGATCCACATGTTCTTCTGTGTTACAGGATCGTTCTTTATGCCTTCCAGGGCCTTCACGACTATCAATCTCGGAGCGAACTCCGGGTTGAACGATGCTGCCGGGCAGACGCTGGTACATTTCCCGCACTCGACGCAGTCGAACGCTCCCGTCTCCTCGATGAGCTTATTTATGTCAACCAGATCTGCCACCCCCTTTGCCCAACGGGTTCGGTCCGAGCGACCTTATCTTCTCCGTGAACTCGCGCATCGTCTCCGCGAACTTCTGCCCCTCGGATGCGGATATCCACTCGAGCCTCATCCTCTCGTGGCCTATCCCCAGGATGTCCAGCAGCTCCGCGGTCATCTTCATCCGCTTCTCGGCCTTCTCGTTTCCCGCGATGTAATGACAGTCCCCGATATGGCAGCCGCAGACGAGAACGCCGTCGGCTCCCAGCTCGAGCGCGCGGAGGACGAACTGGGGCTCCACCCTGCCGGAGCACATCACCCTGATGATCTTCACGTTCGGGGGATACTGGAACCTGCTCACGCCTGCGAGGTCCGCGCCTGCATACGAGCACCAGTTGCAGCAGAACGCGACGATGTTCGGCTCCCAGTCCTCGCCAGACTTCGCGATCTGTCCGGCCTTCGCCTCCGTGCTCATGCCTTCGCCTCCTTGAGCATCGATTCGAGCATCTTTAGTATCTGGACTGACTTGAAGTGCTTGCTCGTTATCGCCCCGTTACAGCATGCCGCGACGCAGGTCCCGCAACCCTTGCACAGTATCTCATTTATCTGTGATTTCAGGACACCTGGCCTGACCTCCGTCACCCGTGCGGCCCCGAACTCGCAAACCGACTCGCAATCGCCGCAACCGCGGCACTTCTCTTCATTGACGACCGAGACGGCGCCTTCGGACTCGACTTCGGTCTTTGTGAGAATCGTCATCGCGCGAGCCGCAGCCCCGTTGGCCATCGCGATGCTCTCGCCTATCCTTCTGGGGGAGTGCGCGAGCCCGCACAGGAAGATGCCGTCAGTGGCGAAGTCAACTGGCCGGAGCTTCATATGCGCTTCGAGGAAGAACCCATCCTTCATTCTCGGGACCTTGAGCAGCTTCGCTATGGCCTCGTTGTCAGGATTGGCCCTCACGCCCGCGTTGAGGACGAGGAGATCAGGCCTTATTTCGATCTCGTCATCGATGAATTGCTCATGGACCCTCACCACGAGCTTGCCATCCTCGACCGTAACCACCGGCGGTCGGTCGACATCCCATCGGACGAACAGCACCCCGAGCCTTGCGGCCTCGTTGTAATACTCCTCCGCGAACCCGTAGGTCCTTATGTCGCGATACAGCACGTAGACGTTCGTGTCCGGATATTCCTTCTTTATCCTCAGCGCGTTCGCCATCGCGGTGAAGCAGCAGATCCTGCTGCAGTTCGGGCTCTCGTCATTCCTGGAGCCGACACACTGAATTATGGCGACATCCTTCGCCGAGAACTGCTTCTTGGCGAGGAGCTCGCCGAGCTCCGTCTGACGTATGACCCGCTTGTCCTTGCCGTACATGTACTCCTTTGGCTCGTACTCGATGGCTCCCGTGGCGACTATCACCACCCCGTGCCTGACCTCTGAGCCGTCGGAAAGCTTCGAGACGAAGTTTCCGAGATACCCGGACATCTCCATGACAGTCGTGTTCAAGTGTACCGTTATCCTGTCATTCTCTTCTATCCGTCTCCTGAGATCCACGAGGACCGCCTGCGGGTCCAGACCGGTTAGCGTGTGGTATATCCTGTTCAGATGCCCGCCGAGCCTATCGCTCTTCTCGACGAGGTGCACCCTGAAGCCCCCTTCGGCAATAGCTAGCGCCGCGGTCATTCCCGACAGACCTCCGCCCATCACGAGCGCTGCCTGCTCGACCTTGACCTTCGGTACTGGCAGGGGCTCCAGCAGCCTCGCCTTCGCGACCGCCATGCGGACGAGTGTTTTCGCCTTCTCGGTGGCCTTCTCGGGCTCCTTCATGTGCACCCAGGAGCACTGGTCACGGATGTTCGTCATCTCGAACAGGTACTGGTTCAGTCCCGCCTCCCTGACGGTGTTCCTGAACAGCGGCTCGTGCGTTCTCGGGGTGCACGATGCGACGACCACACGGTTCAGCTTGTGCTCCCGGATGACAGCCTTGATCTTCTCCTGCGTGTCCTGGGAGCAGGTATATAGGTTCTGCTCCGCGTAGACCACCCCCGGCAAGGTCTTGGCGTATTCTGTGACCGCGGGGACGTTAACGACCCCGCCAATGTTTATTCCGCAATGGCACACGAACACGCCGACGCGCGGTTCCTGGCCGCTCACGTCTATCTCTGGCGGATACTCCTTCGGGGCCACCAGCGTGTTCCTCGCATCGCCCAGGAGCGTGGCTATCTTGCCCGCGGCGCCGCTCGCCTGTGCAATCGAGTCGGGTATGTCCTTCGGGGCTGAGAACATCCCGCATACATAGATCCCTGGGACGTTCGTCTCGAGAGGCGCGAAGTCGTCCGTCTCGCAGAACCCGAACCTGTTCAGCTTTAGGCCAAGGGCTTTTGCCAGATTCCGAGCGCTCGCGGGCGGTCTCGCACCCGCGGACAGAACGACCATATCGAACTTCTCCTCGTGTATCTCCGCCTCTTCGTGATATCTCAATATCAGGTTGCCGTTCTCGTCCTGGTTGAGGTTGGATATTCTGTTATTCCTGTGCACGACCACGCCATACTCTTTTTCGGCCCTGCGCAGATAATCCTCGAACTCCTTTCCGAATGCCCTCGTGTCCATGAAGTAGATGTGCGTCTCGAGCTTCCCGGTGTGCTCCTTCGCGATGACCGCCTCCTTGAGCGCCGCCATGCAGCAGTAGCCGGAGCAGTACGTGTTCCCCGTCTGCTCGTCCCTCGAGCCGACGCACTGGATGAACGCGATCTTCTCGGGCACGTCACCATCCGAAGGCCTGATGATGTGCCCTCTGGTCGGTCCCGAGGCGCTCAGAAATCTCTCGAACTCGAGGTTCGATACCACGTTCGGAAAGGTGCCATATCCGTACTCCCGCTTCACCTTCGGATCGAATAGATCATACCCGGGCGCGAGCAGTATCGCGCCGACCTGGAGCTCCTCTACGTTCTCCCTGTTCTGCGTGTAGACGATGGCTCCTGCCTTGCAGAACTGCTTGCACTCGCCGCATCCGATGCAGAGCCCGGGGTCGATCGCGTACACCAGGGGCACAGCCTGCGGGAAGGGTATGTATATCGCCTTCCTCGGTGCCAGGTTCAGGTCGAACTCGTTCGTCCCCTCGATCGGACAATGCTCCGCGCATACCCCGCACCCGGTGCACTTCGAGCTGTCGATGTACGTGGCATATCTCTTGATCTGCACTTTGAAGTTCCCCGGCTCCCCCTTCAGACCCGTGATTTCGGCGTTCATGATCAGCTGGATGTTCGGGTGCCTCCCAGCCGCAACGAGCTTCGGTGACAGGATGCACATCGAACAATCGTTCGTCGGGAAGGTCTTGTCGAGGCGCGCCATATTGCCGCCGATCGTGGTCTTCTCGTCCAGCAGGTAAACCTTCAGGCCCATGTCCGCCAGGTCCAGAGCCGCCTGGATGCCCGCGGGTCCGCCGCCCGCGACGAGGACCGCACCGACCTTGTCCGTCATTGCATCTCCTCCCCGAGCGGCCCGAGAGCCTTCAGCTCCTCGACCATCTTCCGGACAGTGGTCGCGAACTTCTCTCCTTCAGACCCTGCGATCCATTCCAGCCTGAACCGAGCCGGATCTATCCCTATCTCTTCCAGGAACGCCTTGAGAAACTCTGCGCGTGCCAGCGCCTTTCGATTGCCGTTGATGTAATGACAGTCATTGAGATGGCATCCGGCGACTATGACTCCGTCCGCTCCCTTCCTGAACGCCTCGAGGACGAACGCCGGATCTACCCTGCCAGAGCACATCACCCTGATGATCTTCACGTTCGGGGGATACTGAAACCTGCTCACGCCTGCGAGGTCGGCACCCGCGTATGAGCACCAGTTGCAGCAGAACGCGACTATCTTCGGCTCAAACGACGTCCCGTCGGTCACTTCGTCATCACCCCTATCTTCGCGAGCAGCGGATTGCAAGAGATGTTATGAAGCTCGAACCCCAGCTTGGAGATGTCCGCGCCCAGCGCAATCGCCATCAGCTGGGCGACGTGTATGACAGGTATTCCGCGCTTTGTGAACGTCTTCTGCGCGTTGTCGAACTGGAGGAGACAGAACGGACATGGTGTGACTATGACATCCGCGTTCTCGTTCGAGATGTTCTTGAACTTGTCCTCGGTGAGAGCGTTCGCGAGCTCCACCACGTGACTCCTGACACCGCCACCGGCGCCGCAACATGCGAGCTTGTCCTCGTAATCTATGCTCTCCGCTCCGACCGCCTTGACAATGTCGTCGACCTTCACGGGATCGTTCGGGTCGTCGATCGCGGTCCATTCGGTAGGTCTGAGATAGTGACAGCCGTAATGGACCGCCACCCGGAGCTTCCCGAGCGGGCGCTTGATCTTCTCCGCCAGGAGCTTCATCGATTGGTCTGTGTGGACGACATCGACGAAATGCCGTACCGAGACCGGCCGGAAGATCTTCCTGGAGCTACCTTCGACCTTCTCAGGGATTCCTGTGTACTTCATGCCTATCTTCGAGAGTATCTTGTTCGCCTGGCCCAGCCGCTTCGGCTCTGCCAGGTATTCGGTCGCCTTGAGGAGGGACCCGAAGCAGCCGTTGCAGACGGTCATGATCTCCGCCTTCTCCCTCTGCGCGAGGCACAGGTTCCTCGCTGCCAGGGCGAGCCAGGTATCACGGTCTGTGGAGTAGAATATCCCGGGTACGGGGCAGCAGGAGAACTCCGGGATGTCCATGACATCGAGATTCAGGCCCTCCTTGCCCGTCACATACCGAACCGCGTATTCTATCCCCGGATACCTGCTCGGTATGACACAGCCGAAGAAATACGCGAAGGTCATGCACCCTCCTCCTTTGCGGAGATCCCCAGAAGCCTGTCGTACTTCGTCGCCTCGATTATCGTTGCTATCTCCTTTTTCACCGATTCCCACAAGGGCAGCGTGGAGGGCGCGGTCGGCAGGCCGAGCCGCTGTCTCTCCTTTAGCATGGCGGCATCTGGCCGGACGGTGAGTCCGTACCGCAGCAGATTTGAGGCTGCGGTCTTCACGAACGGCGGTATGATCCCCTCTCGAATCGCAATATGCCTGAGGGCGATCATGACCTCTGCGGGATTGAGGTCCGCCGGGCAGTGCTCGAAGCATCTATAACAGGTGGCGCACACCCATCTCGTCCCGAGCGTGTAGTTCTTCATCCCGAACTGGCAGTACTTTATCGTCGTCCTGGTCTTGTACTCGATCTTCAGGCTAATCGGGCATACGCCGGTGCAGTTCCCGCACTGGAGACAGGTCATCACGTCCTTCCCGCCGTATCGGATGATCTCCGCGGCGAAATTGGGATCAAGGTCCGCCTCCGTGATCACCTTGTCCTCGATGAGGTTCTCCCGTAGGCCACTGATGAAGACCTTCTCGGCCTCGCCCATCACTGCACACCTCCTGGGACCTTTATCCTGCTGAGAGCGGCGGATAGCTCGCTGGTTATCTGCTGGTCCGTGAATTGCAATTGCGAGATCGCGTGCTGGGGGCAGCCTGCAGCGCACGTGCCGCACCCGTGGCAAAGCGCTTCCGTGACGACCGCCTTGGTCTGACCATCCTTCTCGACGAGATCTATCGCGTGATACGCGCACAGCTCCGTGCACAGGCCGCAGCCGACACAGCGGCTCTCATCAACAGACGCGTAGAGCGGCTCGACGATGTGCTTGCCGCGCATCATAAGGGTCGCAGCCGCCGATGCCGCAGCCTTCGCCTGGGCGACCGTGTCCGGGATGTCCTTCGGTCCCTGGGCGCACCCGCATATGAACACGCCCTCGATGGCCGTCTCGACCGGCCTCAGCTTCGGATGCGATTCCATGAGAAAACCGTCATCCGATACCGGTAGACCTAACATCTTCTGGATGGGCGCAGTCGCGGGGTTCGGTATCAGACCTACGGAGAGCACTACGAGATCGAACTCCCTCTCGGTGATCTTGGCCAGGAGCGTCTCCTCAGCCCTTATCGTGATGTTCTCCGTAACGGGGTCTCGAACGAGCCTCGCAGGCCTACCCCTGATGAACTCGACACCGTACTCCTCTCTGACCCTGTGGTAGAGCTCCTCGAACCCCTTGCCGAACGCGCGAATATCATTGTAATATATCGCGATCTCCGCGTCGGGGTCGTGCTCCATGATTATCTGAGCGTTCTTGATCGCGTACATGCAGCAGACCCTGGAGCAGTACCTGTTAGCGAGCTTCAGGTTCCTCGACCCGACGCATTGTATGAAGGCAATCCTCTTGGGCGGCTGACCGTCCGAGGGCCTGACCAGGTGTCCACCGGTTGGCCCGGCCGCATTGATCAGCCGCTCGAGCTCAAGCCCGGTTATGACATTCTTGTATTCCCAGTACTTGTAGACCCCTTTACGGATCGGGGTGTATGTATCGAATCCGGTGGCGACGATTATCGTTCCGACGGTGAGCTCGATCTCCTGAGGCTGCTGCTGGTGATCGATTGCATTCATCACACACGCCTTGGCGCAAAGCTGGCACTTCCCGGTCTTGAAGTAGAGGCAATTGTCCCTGTCGATGGTGTACTTCAATGGGACCGCCTGCGGGAACGGCACGTATATCGCTTTCCGCGTGCCGAATCCGAGATCGAACTCGTTCGGCACCTTTACAGGGCACTTCTCCGCACAGACCCCGCATCCAACACATTTCTCCTCGTTGACATATCGCGGCTTCTTTCTGATTTTGACCTTGAAATTTCCGACGTACCCATCGATGCTCACGACCTCTGAGTAGGCGAGTATCTGCACGTTCCTGTTCCGCGCCACCTCGACCATCTTCGGAGCGAGTATGCATATCGCGCAATCGCCCGTCGGGAAGGTCTTGTCCAGCATCGCCATGTGCCCGCCGATGCTCGGCTCCTTCTCGACCAGGTACGTCTTGAACCCTTTCTCGCCGAGGTCCAGGGCCGCCTGAATACCCGCAATCCCCGCCCCGATGACAAGGCATGCTGGCTCAACCTCGACTTCGCGCGGCGAGAGTGGGGTGAGAAGCCTCGCTCGGTCCACACCCATCTTGACGAGCGCGACGGCCTTTTCCGTCGCCTTCTCCGGCTCCTTCATGTGAACCCAGGAGCACTGCTCTCTTATGTTCACCATGTGCATGAAATAAGGATTCAGGCCCGCGCCGGCGACGCAGTTCCTGAACGTGAACTCGTGAAGCCTGGGGGAGCACGACGCGACGACGACTCTCGTCAGCCCTTTCTCCTTGATCTCCTTCCGGATCTCCTCTTGACCGAGATCGGAGCAGGCATATTTCAGGTCCCTGGCGACGACCACGCCGGGAAATTTCGAAGCGATCTCCGCGACCTTAGGGCAATCGACAACCCCGCCGATATTCGTCCCGCAATGACAAATGAATACCCCAATGGCCTCCCTACCGGGTGTCTCCGAGCCAGTCCCCAACTCCTCAGCGGTCATCGCGATACCTCTGGTGCATCTTGGCCTTTTGTCCCGGTCTCACTACTCCCCCTATGACCGGTCATCCGGCCCGAAACAGCGCAGGGGTCGAGACCGGCCCTGCGTAGCTTTGCCAGGGAGGCCAAGAGAACGAATGATAAACATCCGTCTAAGAGGAAGCATGTAGGAACCCATAATTAATATTTCGGCGCAGTTGTGTCGAATTTAGATTCAAAGATGACGATATTGTGCGCGAGATGTTTTTCATAAGAAAAGAATCCTGAAACGACTGGCAATGTCGGAATATTAGAAAATCTCATATAGAATGAAAGTTCATAGTATTTGAATTGTTCTCTAAAATACTTTTATATCGATAGGAACACCCAGTAAACGAAGACGTTCAACAGGGTTAGGGGAATGCCGACCCTGGCGAACTCGAAGAAGGTCAGAGTGGCGTTCTCTCTCTCCGCGTTCTGTATTATTATGACATTGCTCGCGGCGCCGAGAATCAACATGTTCCCCGCGATAGTGCTCCCAGCCGCCAAAGCCATCATATGTACATCTGTCGCGCCCGCGTAGGTCATGAGCGGCAGATAGAGCGCGACGAAGGGCACATTGGACACCAGCTGGCTCATCCCGACGCTGACGAGCAGGATGACCGGCACGGAAAGGACATCGACACCCTCCATTTGCTCCTGGAAGAACATCGATTGCCAGACGCTCTGCATCAGCACGAACATTGCGGCGAAGAACACCAAAGTCGCCCAATCTATCCTCTTGACCACCTCTAGTCGCTTCCTGCTGAAGAGGATGATGGGAGCGGCGGAGATGAGCGCGATGTACGTCAATCTGATCTCGATATGCACCGAAAGCAGCACGAACGATATCTTCAGCGCGATGAGCGCGATGATCAGGACGAGCGATATCTTGACGAGCGATGCCAGCTTCGGGTCTTTCACTGGCTCGTCACTGTGGTTTAGCGAGTTGTCATGAAATTCGTCCCGGAAGAATATCCTCAGCATGAGGAACGCGAGGAACAGGTTCACGACCGTGGGCAGGAGGAGGTATCTGAAGAAGGTCACGAACGGGTTTGCGATTCCTCCATTGAGCGCGATGAGCAGGTTCTGCGGGTTGCCGATGGGGCTCATCACGCTTCCGGTCGTGACCGCTATCGCGAGCGTCAGGAGCAGCAGCTTGTTTGAGATATTGTGCTTTCTCGCGAACATGAGCATGAGAGGCGTCCCGATTATGGCGAGTGTGTCGTTCATCAGGATAGCCGAGAAAAAACCGATGACGAACAGTATCGATAATATGAGCTGGTCGACGTTCTTCGCGCGCCGGAACATCTTGAACGAGAGATGTGCGAGGTATCCGCTCTGCGAGAGCGCCTCCCCTACGACAAACATCCCAAACAGGAAGAACATGACGTCGAGATTGATCGCGTAAAGCGCGTCCTGCGGGGAGATCTCCCCGAGAAGTAATACGGCAACGGCCCCTCCGAGCATTATCTGCCAGATCTTGAGCCTTACATTCCCTATTTGTCTGACCGCTATCAGGACGAACACTGCGATCAGGACTATGATGGAAGCCGGCAGGCCTGCGATCGATATCATGTCACGCCCGGTTCGGGCATCTATCGGTCATTGATAAGCAGATTGCTCCAACGCCGCTTTTCTCGCTGGATCAGACATTCGCCAGTTTCCGGTATTTATAGCTTATATTGCAGCTGCCCTCCCGGCTGACCATGCACGGCCCGACAGGGTTGTCGGGAGTGCACCTCTTGCCGAAAAGGGGGCATTCCTCAGGCACTGAGAGTCCTCTGAGCAGCTCGCCGCATTTGCATCCGGGGGGCTCCCGATAGGCGGAATAATCGACAGACCCGATGATCTCCTCATATCTCTTGCGCGCGTTCAATGAATCGAATTCCGGTCGGAAGTCGAACCTGCTGCGCGGAATCACTGGGAAACCCCGCCAGGCCACATCTGTGGTCGTGAACACGGTCCGGAGCATCTCGAGGGCTTTCCTATTCCCCTCGCGACGCACAACCCGGTTGTACTCGTTCTCCACCTCCGCCCTTCCCTCGATGTTCTGCTTCGCGAGCATGTACGCGCCCATCAGAACGTCCAGGGGTTCGAACCCTGCAATGACCTGCGGGATCCTGTACTGCCTTGATAGGAACTGGTACGGCTCCGACCCGATTATCGCGCTGACATGTCCGGGCTCGATCAGGCCGTGGAGCTTCACCTCTCCCAGTTCGACAATCGCTTTCAGGGCCGGCGGGAGGACCCTATGGGTGCTGAGTATCGAGAAGTTCTCAGGGGGCTCGGAAAGCGAAACCGCGGCGGTTGTCGGGGCGGTCGTCTCGAACCCTATCGCGAAGAACACGAACTCCTTGTCCCTCTCCTTTCTCGCCATCTCGACCGCATCGTCTATGCCGTAGACTATCCTGACGTCGGCCCCCTCGCCCATCGCCTTCATCAGCGACCCGCTCGTCCCCGGGACCCTTATGGCGTCCCCGAAGACGGCTATTGTCTTCCCGGCCCGGGCGAGCGCCAGGACCTCGTCTATCTCCTGTGGGAGCGTGACGCACACCGGGCATCCAGGCCCCTGCCGCACATCTATCCCGACCTCCGTCAGCCGGTCCAGCAGGCCGAACCTGACTAATGTGTCCTGGTGCGTACCGCAGACGTGCATGAACGTGAATTGGACATTCATCGCCGCGATTTTGGCGAGGATCATCTCCGCGATGTTCCTGTCCCTAAGCCTCAACATCTGGAACCACCAACTCGATGTCCCTGACCGTGCATCCGAGCCCTTCCCTGACCCTCGCTATTCTCCCGCATTTGGGGCACATCAGGATAGGTGCGAGGGTATGGATGTCCTCCGGTCTCTTCGGGGAACCCGAGTACCCGCAGGTGCACTCTATCGTGCCTGGCTTCGTATAGATGTCGAGCCCAGCATCCTCGGCGATAGTGCCCTTGGTCAGAATCTCAAAGGCGAACCTCAGCTGCTCCTCGCCGAGGAATGTGAACTCACCGATATCGAGATTGACGTGCTGCACCTTCTCGGCGTTCCTCTTCTTCGCCTCCGTGAGAATAAGGTCGACTATCTGGGACATTACAGAAAATTCATGCATCTAGCACATCCTCTCCGGAGAAGTCCTCGTCAAGAAGCTGCCGGAAGAGCTCCAAAGTCTCCTCCGCCTCCGCCGCGTCGAGCTTTTGAATCGCATAGCCCGCATGCACGATGACATACTCGCCGACCTTCGGGTCCTCGATCAGTGCGAGGTTCGCCTCCCGGATCGTGCCGCCGTAATCCACCTTGGCACGATCACCGTCGATCTCCAAGATCTTTGCGGGGATTGCTAGACACATGATTGCAAACAAGATTTGCCCGTTATTTTAATCCTTTCCGTCATACCTCGCGCCGACGATCGCGTTCTGGCCAGCGGATATCCCGCCGTCCCCATTAGGTATCTGGTCGTGGACGTAGAACTTCAGCTCCTGCCCCTCGACGGTCCTCTTCAGTATTTCAGTGATAACGCCATTGTACGAAACGCCGCCGCAGAACCCAACATACCCAAGCCCTTCCGCCTTGGCGACCTCGCATGCGGACAGGCCGGCCTCGACGACGAGCGCCTCGACGAACGAGCGCGCGATGTTTGCTCGTCCTCGCTCCCCCTGCCATTGCTTCTCGAACAGCTGATCGAACAACGAGACGGTATCAATGACCTTGATCCCATCTATGACATCCGAGTGTACTTCGAACTTGTAGGTCGGCTTCCCCAAATATAGCAACCTCTCGAGCTTGATCGCGGGCTCGCCCTCGTAGGTACGCCTGCAGCACACGTCGAGGATGCATGAGAGGGCGTCCAGGACCCTTCCCATACTGCTCGTCCGATGGCTCCTCGGCATCATCTTCGAGAAGACCTCGACCTCGGATGCGGGGAACTCGGTGACTTCACGCTTCAGAAGCAACTTGATGGCGGCGACTATCCTCCTGATATCCACCGCAGCCCTGTCCCCACCGAGCAGCGGTATCTTCCGGAGGCTCGCTACCCTCCTGTAGCTCTGGAAATCTGCTATCAGCGTCTCGCCACCCCAGCTGCTCCCGTCGTCACCGTAGCCCGTGCCGTCCCAGGTTATGAAAACCCCGGGCTCCCTTAGGCCGCGGTCTATCATAAGCGAAGCCGCGTGAGCATGATAGTGCTGCGTCTCGACGAACTCGCAATCGAAATACGCCGCCAGGCTTCTCGCAACGATCCTGGTGCTGTATTTCGGGTGCTTGTCCCCCGCGACCGCATCTATCTTCTTGACCCCCAGGAGGCCCTTCAGATGGTGAATTGCGGACTCGAGATATCTGAGTGTCTCGTACTTGTCCGTCTCACCGATGTATTGGGTAAGGAACAGCTCGCCGTTCCTGGATACCGACCCCGTCACGTCCCACTGCGCCCCCACAGAGAGGATAGAGGCTTTGTGGTTCAAAGGAATCGGGGTCGGCACGAACCCCCTCGATCTCCTGATGAACGCTCTTTTCCCGCTGTTTATTCTCACGACAGAATCATCGCACCTGTTGACTATCGCACGGTTGTGCAGTAAATAGCAGTCGAGCTTCAGCTCGAACGCCTTCTCGTTCTCGATTATCATCGGCTCCCCCGGCGGGTTCGCGGAGGTCATTATCACGCCGTCAACGGACAGGTTCTGGAAAAGCAGGTGATGCGCTCCCGAGTACGGGAGCATGATGCCGATGTTCATCAATCCTGGGGAGACCCCCTGCAGTTTCTGAAACATCTCCGCGCGCTTCCTCACGAGGACTATTGGCCGCTGCGGAGAGGTCATGAGCTTCTCCTCCTCAGGAGAGATAACGGCGTATCTCTTCGCGGCCGAGATGTCCCTCATCATGACCGCATAGGGCTTTTCGCCGCGCCTGTAGAGCTTTCTGAGCCGCGAGGCGTTCTCGAAAGTGGCGATGATGTGCATCCCTCCCCAGCCCTTTAGGACACCGACCATCCCGGATTCTATCTTCTTCGCGAAAGTCTCGAACGGGTCCGTGGTCTTGATTTCCTGGCCGGTCTTATCGAAGAGCCTGTACTTTGGGCCGCATTGCGGACAGGACATCGTCTGTGCGTGAAACCGCCGGTCCTCGGGCGAGGAATATTCCTGCTCGCATCTCTTGCACAGAGGGAATGCGCTCATTGAGGTTCTTGCCCTATCGAACGGTACATCGGATATCACGGTGAAGCGTGCCCCGCATTCCGTGCAGTTGATGAATGGATAACGGAACCGCCTGTTCCCGGGCTCGTTGAACTCCGATAGGCATTTCTCGCATATCGCGGTGTCCGTCGGAATGAGGGAGGTCCTGTTGCCGTCAGAACTGTTCCGTATCTCGAAGTCGCCCAGCTTCTCCTCCACCTCCTCGCGCTCTATTCTGTCTATCCTCGCGAGCGGTGGGAGAGCCATCTTCAGTCGCTCGATGAACTCATCCGGCTTCTCGTTGATGTGCACCTCGACGTTCGACCCGTTATTCAACACATATCCTTTCAGCCCGAGCTCCTTGGCGACCCTGTACACGGTCGGCCGAAAACCGACCCCTTGGACTACGCCGTAGAACGTGAGCTTCATCGAGCATCGGACCTCGGACAGTTTATAGACCAAGAGCGCGCATCAGATCGTCCAGTCCCTTCTCGTGACGCGCATCGGTCAGGACGATCTTCGCCTTTGGATTTATCTTCTTCACATCGTCGACTAGCGATTGGGGATCGACCTCCATCGCCTCTGAGAGATCTATCTTGTTTATTACAACGACATCGGAGAACGCGAACATCATCGGGTGCTTGCGGACCATGTCGTCACCCTCTGTGACCGAAATTACGACGATCCGCTTGTCCGTGCCCAGAGGGAAATCTATCGGGCAGACCAGGTTGCCAACGTTCTCGATGAATAGAACATCTATCTTGTCCAGCGGTAGCTTTTCCAGGGCGTGCCCCACCAGGTGGGCGTCCAGATGGCACTCCTTTCCAGTCGAGATGTTCTCGCCGATTATGCCGTGGCTCACGAACCTGTCATAATCGTCATGGCCGGAGACGTCACCTGCGATGGCCGCGACCCTGACACCCTTCTTCTTGAGCCTCTCTATCATCTTCTCTATGAGCAAAGTCTTGCCAGATCCGATGGCACCCATGAAATCGAACGAGCGTATCTTGTACTTCCTGAGAAGCTTGTGGTTCTCATTTGCGAGCTCGCGGTTCGCTTCCAGAATGTCCTTCTCCATCTCGACTGATACCGTCTTGTGCATGATTGCAGATGAACCGCCGAAGTTCCTAAAGGTTTTGGTGTAAAATAATTCGTATTTTCTGATTAAAATCTGGGATATTTAATCGATTCGCTCGACCACGCACTTTTTCCCATGTCTGCGACTCTCCGCGTATACCGCAACGGGAGCTATCGCAGGAGGCGTTACGATAATCGCAGGGATTATAATGTGGCGCAGCGTTATAGGTGATAGATATTCGATATATTTTATATCGAATCGCAAGTCCGCTCCTGCGCGGGGGCGGAGCAGAGGGGGCAATTCGAATGAGTGATGTGATCAAAGAAAAAAGACGAGAGGCTCGAACCTTTCTTGCAATCTTCATCACGGCTGTGATGATAACGACCGCGTTCGGAGTCGTCGTGGTCGTTGCGCACTCGCATCGAGCTGAGATGCTCTCAGAGGTGCCGTTGCAATGGCAGAGGTTCGTGAATGCTGCAATCGAGCGAGGGGATATACAGGACGGTGCATCCATCCGAGAAGTCCGGAACTGGCTTGAGGGACAGATGCCTTATCTCAGCGAGAAAGTCAAGAACAGCTGGGTAAATCCGTTTGCGGCGAAGAAGGTCGCCAAGGCCGAGGCCGCAGGCGGCGGAAGCACGCCCCAGGAGCCTGTTGCGGTGACAGGTGTCGGGAAGATACTCGTTATCCTGGTCGAGTTTGCCGGTTCAGACACATATCATGGCGTGACCTACGTCGGCCCATTGCACAACCAGATACCTCCACCTTCCCCGGATAACAATGTAGATTACTGGCAAGAGGACTTTTCACGCGAGCATTATATGAACCTTCTGTTCGGGACCAAGGGAGGCACGCTGGCGAACTACCTCCTGGAGCAATCGTGCGGTCGATACACTGTCGACGGATTCGTGACTGACTGGGTCCAGATAACCGATCACTCCGAGTGGTGGTACGGGGCCGACAGCAAGACCGGAGGCGTGGGCTCGGATGACCTCAACGGGCCTGTCTGGAGGATAGCGATTGATGCCGCGAAGGCGGCTTACGACAAGTACGGGATGGCCATCCCGTGGTACGATTTTGATACTGATGGCGATGGCTGGATTGACAGCCTTATGGTCATAAGAGCAGGACAGGAACAGGAGCCCGGACCCTCATGGATGATCTGGGGCCACAGCTGGTTCGTTAACTGGCCGGAAGGATATGAAATAGTTCCCGGCCTGAAAATCGGGCCGTACACCTGCGAGGCCGAGGACGGCACACTGGGCCTGTTCGCCCATGAGTATGCTCATCAGCTTGGCCTGCCGGATGAGTACGACACGACTTATCTGGGAGAGAGCCCCACCGGTTTCCTCACACTGATGTCCTCGGGCATGTGGTTGCCCGGTCCGACGCCGGATGGAAGGACGGCCCTAGGTGTCTCGCCGGCCCATATGGACGTCTGGGACAAGTACGTTCTCGGCTGGTTGAACGGCGCGACGGCGTACATCACTTACGACGGAAAGGGAGCGGTGAACAGTGTCGTCTCCATGTCGCAGGTCGAGGGATCCAAAGGGATCAGGGCGATAAAGGTGGAACTGCCGGCTCAGGCAGCCTCTCTGCCGTTGCCGACGCCGAGATCGGGAGAATATCAGTGGTATTCTGGATACAAGCCTGACATCACGGATGTCCTGACGGGTGCGGAGACCTCATCGTACATCCTGACCACCAAGAACCCGATACACATACCTGCGGCCGGTGCTAAGCTGACCTTCTACGAATGGTACGACATTGAAGAATATTACGACTTCGGGTTCGTGGAGGTCTCCTCGGATAACGGGATGTCCTGGTCCGCGCTTCCGGGAAGATATACAACCAATGAGAACCCGTTCGGCGGGAACACAGGGAACGGGATAACAGGAGCGAGCAAGCGGTACGTCCTGGAGACGATGGATCTGACAGCGTATGCGGGCAAGGACGTACTGATAAGGTTCAGGCTGACTCAGGACGGCGCGGTGTATGGCCTCGGTTGGACTCTGGATGACATCACGGTTACGAGCGCAACAGGCACGATACTGTTCCAGGACCTCGTGGACAGCAGCTCGGAAGCGAAGTGGGTCAAGAGCGCATCGGACGAGCTCGGGCCTGGCTGGAGCCTCGCGACGGCGAACGCCGGAGGGTCCTTCAGACATTATTACATCATGGAATGGCGGAACTTTGTCGGATTCGATGCCGCCTTGAAGACGGCCTATCAATTCATCGCGACATCGACCGTCCAGTTCTGGTCGCATACGCCCGGGCTCATGATCTGGTACAGGAACTTCGCGATGGGCGATAACGACGTCGGACTGCATCCTGGGAGGGTCGCGATAGGCCTTGTCGACGCGCATCCCGACGCGCTCCTGACGGTGGATGGCCATTTCGTGCGGCAGCGCATTCAGCTGATGGATGCGGCCTTTGGGCTCAGGCCAACAGTTGCGAATACGATAATACTCGGCGGGGTACCGACCAAGTTCCCATCCCTGCCTGCGGCTACGACGTTCGATGATAGCAATGCCTACTTCGACTATCAGTTCTACAAGGGGACCTACGAGTACTGTGGGCTCAAGATCCCGACGTACGGCCTGAAGGTCACAGTGCTGTCGGAGAAGAGAGGCCTGACAGGTGCGTCCATCTGGCTGCATTCGAGCTGAAAAACAACAATCCGGGGTCGTGGATAGAAAACGCGACCCCTGACTTCGATTTTTTTTCTCATCGGACAGGCGAAGAAGGGCTCATATCCTCGACCCGATGAGGAATAGCATCGGTAGAGAGCCGACTATCGCGACCAATACTATCAGCACGAGCGTGAGGACAAACTCCATCCACACGAAAGAGACCAATATCGAAAGAGCGAGGATGACGATGACCGTCATCCAGATAGCTGTGAAAAGCGTCGCTCGAGGACCTGGCGTTCCCCCTATCCACGGAAAGTCGCTCAGAAAATCATCCTGCCCTTCCCTGCGAGCCATGTGCTGGAGCATGTGCTCGCTTGGCGGTCGAGATAGTAGCCAGGCGCCGCAATACGGGCAGACATTGCCTCGGACATTGAACCCGATTCTTCGCTGGCAGCGAGGGCATCTCATCTGGAAGACTTCCGAGACATAATAGGGATGCGAGGCATTTGAACTTCTCGTTTGCTCGGTAGCCTCATTTCCCTGCTCGCGCGATTTCCTTGAAGGACTCGTCCGCCGCCTCGATGGACTTCTCGATGTCCTCGTTCGAATGGACGAGCGAGGTGAATGCGTGTCCGTCAGGATGCGGAACACCGAAGAACACTCCACGAACAACCATCCGCATGAACCAGTCCTCCCATTTCGCCCTGTCTGTCTCCTGTTCGTCCCTCCAGGTCCTCACTTCTTTGTCGGTGAAGAATATCTGTCCGAGGGATCCGATATGCTCGGACCATAGGTCAACCCCGCGGTCCTTGGCAACATCCAGGAATCCATTGAACAGGGAATCGCCTATCCTGTCGATCTTCGAATAAATCCCCGGCCTGGAGAGTATCTTCAGGGTGGCCAACCCCGCCGCAACCGACACGGGATGACCGTTGTACGTCCCGCCGTGATACACGTTCATGCTTCCGTCCTCCGTCGGCAGGATCTCCTCCATGATCTCCTTCTTGCCGCCGAACCCGCCGAGCTGATAGCCTCCGCCGGCGACCTTCCCGATGCACGTGATGTCTGGTCGGACACCGAACTTCTCCTGGGCGCCTCCGAACGACACTCTGAATCCCGTCAGCACCTCGTCGAATATCAGAACGATCCCGAGATCCTTTGTCAGCTTCCTGAGCTTCTTCAGATAATCGTCCCTCGGGAGGACACATCCGCCTCCGCAGTGTATGGGTTCGACGATGACAGCAGCGAGCTCATCGGCGTTCTTCGTGATGATCTCCTCGGTCTCGGGCCACTCATTGAACGGATATATGACCGTGAGGTCCGAGATGCACTTGGGCAGACCCTTGCCCCATGGGACTGCGGGCTGGCATTTCTTGTCTCTCTGATACACGCACTCGGGGATGTCCACGCTCTGCATCACGTAGTCGTAGCCACCATGGTACGAGCCTTCTGCCTTCGCGATCTTCTCCTTACCGGTATATGCCCGCGCGATCCTGAGCGGATGCATCGTCGCTTCCGTGCCGGAGTTCGTGAACCTGAACAGCTCGATAGAGGGGAGTGCCTTCCGGACGAGCTTGATGTATTCGTAGGACAGCTCGGTCGTCGCCGCTACATGCGCGTGCTTATCCACTTGAGCCTTTACCGCCTTCACGACTGCAGGATGATTGTGCCCGAGAATCAACGGGCCGAACCCCAGGGAATAATCGATGTATCTGTTCCCGTCAATATCGTATAAGTACGCGCCCTCCGCGCGTTTCACGACGAACGGATACGGATGGAAGATGCGTATGTTGCTCTCCACGCCTGCTGGAAGTGCCTTTTTCGCCTTCTCGAAATGCGCTTTCGATTTTCTCGTCTTAGCGATATATTCCCGCACATGGGCTGGCAGTTTCGTCATTCGGAATGCACCTCGCTTTTATCAAAAGGACTACCAGACAGAACCCAGCAGCCTTGAAAGCTTCAGAGAGATTTGACCAACGTTGACAGTGCCAAAGTCCTATCGAGTCCTCTCGGCACGATTCCGAAATATCGGGGCGTAGAAGTATTTTTCTGAAAGAGATATCCATATATTTGGAATTCTTACGAAACGATAAAGCATCGGTTGAACGATATTCCATGAGGAGAGCATGGCGACGGAAGGAAGAAAGAAGGGGCTGAGGGCGAAGCTCGAGAGAATCGCAAGGCGCGGTGGCGCGGTCGCCTTCGGAGTCGCCTCGGCCGAGGATGCGGACAGGCTGAAGAGAATCGTGATGGATGAGTATGGGCCGGTAAGGTCCGCAAAGGTCAGGGAGATAATGCCGGACGCGCAGAGCGTCATACTGTTCGCCATAGAGGTGACAGACGACGCGGACGAACTGGCAATCCGCAGGAGCAGCCGTCGTTGGGACTATCCGGGGTATTTCCCGCTGAGGCTGATAGGCAGGGACATCATCGCGGCTCTCAGGAAAGAGGGGTTCAAAGCAGTGATCCCGCCCGAGACGGTGCCGCGCAAGGCGATAGCGGCTCTCACGAGCATGGGGGTCTACGGCAAGAATTCCATGATCCTTTCTGAGAAATACGGCCTATCCCTGAGGATAGAAGCCGTGATCACGAACGCTAAGCTCAGAAAGGACCGGCCGCTCAAGAAGGACCTTTGCGGTCAATGCGACAGATGCATCAGGGCCTGTCCCGCTCAGGCTATCGTGAAGCCTTACGTGCTCGATCCTCGCCGGTGCTTTGTCAGGATATCGGAGATGGGCACCGACGATTATGAGTTGAGGAAAGAATTCGAGAAACGAAGCTTTTGGCTGACGCCGAACACGTATCTAATGTGTACCATATGCCAGATAGCTTGCCCGTACACATCTGAGAAGAGAAGACGCAGCACGATGAGATGACCTGATATCCCGAAATATCCAAATCGATTGCGGACTCGATCAGCCGCGCGATGCGCTCTCGACACTAGCTGTTCGTTCACTTTTAATCGATTATCCTAATGAGATGATAACCGAACTGTGTTTTAACCGAGCTGCCCACGGCTCTTTTCTCTCCGTCGAACGCTGCCCTCTCGAATTCCGAGAACATCTGGCCGCGGCCAAAACATCTTAAATCCCCGCCGTTCTTTCCGGCACGACACTTGGAGAATCTCCTCGCGGGCTCGCCGAAGCTTTCGCCCGAGTTTATCCTCTCGAGGAGATCGCGCGCCTGGTCTTCCCACTTCACTAGAATATGCGCCGCATGCACCTGCTTGAACATGCGCTTGAGATGATGCGGATAAGAAGGTTATCGGGATGGGCGAGCACGAATTACTGGCTCATCTTTCATAGGAAATTCGAAGACTCCATCGGATGATGACAGAAACTCTTATCTCGGAGACGGGTATGCTCTCATCATCCTGTTTAGGGGGGAATTCAAGCTATGCCAGCATTTGCAGACAGGTTCAAAGTGAGAAAGCCGACATCAATATTGAACGAAGAGGACAAGAGATCAATTCACGAGGCCGCGCTGGACGTCATGGCCACAGTGGGTATCAGGATACATAGCAGCATGGCGCGAGAGTCGTTGAAGAAGGCTGGAGCAATAATTGATGAGAAGACGAAGGTCGTTAGATTTCCACCTGATCTGACCGAGAGCCTTATAGCCAAGGCGCCAGAAAGAATCGTTCTTGCAGGAAGGGAGAAGGAGTTCGACCTGCCGGTCGACGGGACACACTGCTATTATACCACAGATGGCTGCGGGGTCTCCGTCTGGGAGCAGAAGACAAACAGCAGGAGGCTTTCCGTCCTGCAGGATATCACGAACACCGCGATCATCGGCGATTACCTGCCCTATTGCAGCATATATGAGCCCATGGTGGTGCCATCCGATGTTCCTGAGCACGTCCACGTCGTCACCGGCATGAGAGAGGCATTCAAGCTTACGACGAAGCACATCGAAAGCGAGTCGACCACGACTCCCGAGGAGGCGAGGCTGCAGATCGAGATGGCATCGGAGATAGTCGGAGGCATCGAGGAGCTCCGGAAGCGGCACCTCATCTCTGCGATGGTCTGCACGATGTCTCCGCTGACGCTAGACGAGCACGCGACCGACGCGGCCATGGTATGGTCGGAAGCGCACGTCCCCGTGCATATCACGGGGATGGCGATGATGGGCGTCAGCGGCCCCGCGACGATCCCTGGGACCCTCGTCGTGAACCACGCCGAGACGCTCGCGTTGGCCGCGGCGATCCAAGCGCATACGCCGGGCGCGCCCGTGATATACGGTTCCGTCCTGTCGAACATGAACCCGAGGACGGGAGCGATACAGCTGGGTTCACCCGAGGGCACTCTCCTGTGCTCCCTGGCGCACGAGATGGCGAGATACGTAAAGATGCCCTCGTCGTGCGGAGGCATCGGCTCGAACGCGAAGGTCCCGGGCATACAGAGCGCGATAGAGAACAGCATGATGGCACTGGGAAGCGCGTTCCTGGCGCAGGAGATAAACAACGGGATCGGGCTGCTCGATTGCTCGACCGTGCTATCATACGAGCAGATGATAATCGACAACGACATCGTGGCGAGATCCCTCGTCCTCGGCAGGGAGATCCACGCGACCAAGGAGAACCTGTGCCTGGAGGAGATCAAGAACGTCGGCATACTCGGCATCGGGCCGAAGAAGGGCAACTTCCTCTCCGAGAGGACGACGCTCACGGAGGCGAAGAGATTCTTCATATCGGACATCTTTCCCAACGAGCCCTACGAGGATTGGGAGAGGAAGGGCAAGAAGGACGAGGTCACGGTCGCGAAGGAGAGGGCGGACTGGATCCTCAAGAACCACAAACCGGAACCGCTCGACAGGGACATCGCGAGACGATTGGACGAGATAGTGAAGAACGCCGCGAAGGCGCGCTGAGGGGACGAGTTCGGGTGGCTGACGATGGCGAAGGCGAGGTTGACATTCCTCTCAAAGGCCGAAGAAGACATCATACACGAGAAGAGCGTCGAGATGCTCGAGAAGATGGGCGTGTTCGTCCGCAGCGATGCTGTCCTCGACCTCCTCGAGGAGAACGGCGCGACTGCGGATCGGAAAAAGAAGATCGCGTACCTCCCGGAAGAGATGGTAAAGGAAGCCGTCTCATCGGCACCCAGGAATTTCCATCTGAGGGCGAGGGAGAAGGAGAACGACCTCGAGCTCCCGGCTTCTGAGCTCCCGTACATTACGACCGACGGGCTTGTGGTGAACGTCAGAGACATCGACACGGGCAAGACGCGTCTTGCGACGAGAAGGGACTTCGCGCAATTCGCAAGGCTTGCGGACGCTCTCGATTCGATAAGCTTCTTCTGGCCGATCGTGACGATCTCGGATGTCCCTCCAGAGCTGCACAACCTGTACGAGCTCTGGGATTCGTTCGTCAATTGCTCGATGCACGTCCAGGGGGATTGCCTCGGGCCAGATGACGCGAAGAGGCAGCTGAAGCTTGCGTCCCTGATCGTCGGCGGCGAGGAGGAGCTGAGGAAGCGCCCGGTGTTCTCCACGGCGATAGATCCGATTTCGCCGCTGTCGTTCGATGGGGCAGGATTGGAGGCCCAGGTGATTTTCTCGAGAGCCGGGGTCCCGGTGATGTGCCAATCGATGTGCCTTGGAGGGGCCTCCTCGCCCGTGACCCTAGCCGGGACAATCGCAATGATAAACGCTGAGAACCTCGCGAGCCTTGTCGTCTCGCAATCCGCTGCGCCTGGCTCGCCGCACATCTATGCATCCTCCTCGACCCCTGCGAATATGGCCACAGGCGGGATAAACTACCTCGCACCGGAATTCTTACTTATATCGGCGGGTGCGGCACAGATGGCACGCAGATACGGCAGGCCATGCATGGTATCGAACTGGGGAGCCGGCATGAAGGGGCTCGGAATACCGATGTCCTTCTCAGAGCTGTTTGGATACGCCGGAACCGTCCTCACGGGCAGCGACCTCGTCCCTGGGATGGGCGGGCTCGACGATGCGATGAGCTGCTCGCTCGAGCAGGTAGTGATAGACTCGATGATCTGGGACAACTTCAGGGCGTTCCTGAGGTCCTTCGACGTTACGAGAGAGACGATCGCGCTCGACGTCGTGAGAGAAGTAGGGCACGGCAATAGCTTCCTCTCGCATCCGCATACGGCGAAGAATTTCCGGAAGGAGCTGTTCTTCTTCGACAGGGAGAAGCTCGAGATGGAAGCGACCCTCTCGGACAGGATGGTGCCAAGAGCGAAAGAGATCGCGAAGAGGATATTGCGGGAGCACGAACCGGTGCCTCTCGATAGGGCGATAATAAGCGAAGGCGAGAAGCTGCTGAAAGAATACGCCAAAGAGCTTTAACTGAGAGAGGTGGCACCATGGCAGTCATGAGATTGAGATTCCTGGACAAGGACGAGGAAGAGGTCATTCACGACCAGACGATCGAATGCCTGGAGACGATAGGGGTCAAGGTGAGGAGCGAGAGCGTCCTGAAGATGCTTGATGAGCATGGGGCTATTGTCGATTACAGGACTCAGATCGCGAAGCTCCCGGAGGAGATGGTCAAGGAGGCGCTGATGGCGACCCCGAAAGAGATGACCTTGCACGGCCGCGATCCGAAGAATAATATGCGCATTCCTGTGAATTCCTGGCCATATACGGGCACTCACGGCCTCGCCACCTATGTCGTCGATCTCAGGACCGGCAAGAAGCGCGAGCCTACCGTGAAGGACATTGCGGAATGCATCCGGGTGGCCGACGCCCTCGAAGGGATATCGTACGTCCAAACCTCGCTGACGGCGACGGACGTGCCGAGGCTCACGCACGGGCTGCACGAGCTCTGGACGGCCTTCAAGAACACGACGAAGCACGTCCAAGGGGTCGAGATACTCAACGCCGAGGACGCGAGAAAGCAGATCGAGCTGGGAGCACTGATTGCGGGCGGAAAGGAGGAGCTGCGCAAGAGACCGAGCTTCACGGTGATCCACTGCTCAATCTCACCCCTTATGTTCGAGCGCGACGCCGTCGAGGCGATGGTCGAGTTCGCAAAGGCCGGCGTGGTCGTGACAACGATGACGATGTCTCTGTCAGGCGGAACGGCACCTGTCACAATCGCCGGCACGCTCGTGAATGCGAATGCGGAGAATCTCGCCAGCTTCGTCATAGGCCAGACCGCGTGCAAGGGGGCAAGAACGGTCTATTGCTCCTCTTCTACACCGGTGAACATGAACACTGGGACGATAAACTACGAGTGTGCGAACCATCCGCTAATTGCTGCGGGGCTCGCGCAAATGGCGAAGAGATATGGCCTTCCGTGCATGGTCGGCGACTGGGGATTGAACGACTCGACGGAGGTCGGGATGCCGCATACATTCAGCGAGACGATGGGGATCGCCTTGAGCACGATGACGGGGACGGACTTGCAGGGAGGCATAGGCAGCCTCGACAGCGCGAAAGGGATGGCCATCGAACAGCAGGTGATCGACGCGTATGTCTGGGAAAACGTCCGGAAATTCATGACTCCATTTTCGATAACGAAGGAGGCGTGCGCGCTCGACGTCATAAGAGCTGTCGGGCACGGGAACACATTCCTGTCGCACATACATACGGCCAAAAATTTCAAGAAGGAAATCATCCAGAGGGACCCGGAGAAGGGGAGGTTCGAGGCGACGATGTCGAACCGCATGGCCGCCGAGGCGAGGGAGATCGCGCTCAAGATACTCGATGAGCACGAGGTGCCCGAGCTCGATAAATCGATCCTTAAGCAGGGCGACGATATCATTAGAGATCACGAAAGGGATCTGGCGAGAAGGGGACTCATCTGAAACACTGCCTTCAATAAATCCTGAATGCGATGGGAAAAAGGTATTAATCGAGATGGTAATAGAATAACTCGATGCTTGAGAAATCGGAAATCCTCGGGAAAATGCTCGACATCCTGAGAAAGGACTATCGCGGCTTCCCGAAGGATCGGGACGAGAACGCGATGATCGCGGTGGCCTCGTTTGTCACACGCTCGATCGACTCTGATTCCCCCGAGAAGATCGCGAAAGAGGCTTTGACCGTGATCCATCGCTTGTTCGATTTCCAATATGTCTACATCGCATTGAAGGACAAGGACGGGACATTCAGATATGTGGCGCAGCTGGGCTTGCCGAAGGACAGAGAAGCCGTATTGTTCAACTTGAGGTACACGAAAGAGGATGTGTTCGACGAGTCCACCTATCCATCCACGCAACTCTCGGACCTCACGAGATTTTACATGAGCGAGAGCAGGCCTTTCAGAGAAGATGAGATCGGCACCTTCGGCCGGCCAGCCAAGATAGCCGAGAGGAGACTGAGCCCGGACGAGATGATAGAGGCGGATTACTTCGATGTTTTCATAACGGATTGGAATCGGGAAACGATAGGATGGATCGAACTGAGCATGACGAGGTCAAGGAAGCTCCCGGATAGAACGACGATCGCCTGGATCGAGCTCATTGCGACCCTGATGGGTATGATAATATCGGAAAAGTCTGGTGGGGAGTAGATGCAGCCCAGGATGAAGAACGCTGATCAGGAGAGATTCCTCCTGGAGAAGTATGCCTCCGACAGACAGGAGCCGTTCGAGAGATTCCTGAGGCGGATATTGAAATTCCTCAATGAGTCGAAATCCCCCGAAAAGGATTCTAAGGATGTTCTCACGGAAGCACTGCAGACCATCCAATCGTTCACGAAGTTCAAGGAATGCACGATTGGCCTCAAAGACCCTGATGGGTTGTATCGATTCAAAGCGATGGTCGGATTCAGAGAGGAGGCGATGAAGGCCAGGGAGGAAATCGCATACTCTTCCGATGATATGAACGACTTCGTCTCCTACAGGCCCGTGAGCATCTGCAGGTTCGCGCTGTTCCATATATCGGAAAGAAAGCCGTACAAACCCGGGATGGAGAACACGTACAACAACCCGCAACTGCTTGGTATACCTCGGAAGCGCCCTGATGACATGATCGAAGGGGACTATCTGGAGATCATCATCCGCGGTAAGAACCAAGAAATAATCGGTTGGATAGAGCTCTCCGGGACCTCGGACGGGAAGCTGCCCAGCAGGGATGAGGTTCTGAAGGCCGAGTTCTTCTCGTCGTGCCTCATACCGGTCCTCGAGAGGATGATCCGCTGAGCTTTTCCCCGAAATTATCGACATCGATGAGGCCGACGATTTGTATGCGCATCTCAATCACCCCTCTTTATTAATATCAGGCGCGTGTCGAATGCAGTCGTCGAATTAAAATCGAATACTTTCACGCTTCAAAGTAATGGCAATGGAGCCAAGGATGGCGGAAAAGTTCAAGAGGATCATGTCTGGAAAAAAGCATCATGATCAACGCGCATATTGTCCGAGATTTCAGATCGAAGGAAATGCTGCCTGCAGACCTGTATGTCTTCGGATGTCCTGGCCACATCGGCAAGTCTATCTGCAGCATGCGCAGGTTTCTGAAGAATGTTCAGCTGCTAGCGGGAACGCCGTACGCAATTCTGACCGTGGAGGAAGCGCCTCAGCCCAACAAAAGACCGGAAAGATGCGCACGGAGGTAAAGCTCGCCAAGCATCGGCGAGCGAGGCCTATTATGATTGAGATATTGCAATCCGAAGGACTGAGGAATTGAAACGAAGGTAGGGGGGACGGGAGAAACTACGATGAGTTGCCAAGCGTTACCTTCTTGCTAGTTAAGATATAAAAACGATTAAGAGCCTCATCACGTTACTCGCTTCCGATGAGGATAAGGAGAGCATTGGTGGGCGGCTTCCCGCGGCTTGACGAGGATATCGATAAGGCGATAGAAGCGTCTATACAACTGCAGCTTAGGCACGGTCTCGACATCCTTTCTGACGGCGATCAGAGAGGGGACATGATATCGTACTATTCGAGAGATATACCTGGACTGGGCATGGAAGGAGGCTTCTCAATAGTCTCCGGAAAGGTGAGACCTCCTGCGGACGTCATGGAAGTCCAGAAGGTCAAAGACGCCCTGATGCTGAGGAATAAATGCCCTGATATGAAGCTCAAGGTCTCAGTATCCGGTCCTACCACGATGGCACTCGTCTGCGGCAGCAGAAAGATAGCGGACGGTTACAACAGCTATGTCGATTTTTCGCTCGCGGCGGATATTGCCGCTGCGTTGAAAGAGATAGTGGCTTTCTTGGCCAGGATGGGATTCTTCATCCAGATCGATGAGCCCTTCCTGTCACAAGGAATAAGGGACCTGAGAGAGCGGCTCCGCCTCATAGAGGACATCTTTGAGGGATGCGAAAGCTCTCGATGCTCGGTGCATATCTGTGGCTTCCTCGGTCGGCAGCCTCTCCTGCAGGAGCTATCCAGGCTGGAGAATGTAAGTACGCTCAGCCATGCGTTCTCCATCGATCGGGACAGGGAGAAGGATAACATCGCATTGCTGCACAGGAAAATATTCGAGGATTCGGGCAAGAAATTGGCTGCGGGGATCATCTCGGTCTCTGCCAGGACGTTGAAAGACATCGAGCATCCGGAAACCGTGGCGAAAAGGCTGGAGACAATTGTGGACCGCATAGGTATCGATAATCTTGCGTATGTTACTCCTGATTGCTATCTCCGCGGCATGGACAGGGAATTGATCGAGCTCACACTAACAAGCTTCACCAAAGGGACCGATTTGTTCGAGAAAAAGATGTAGGCAAGGGACATGCGAGGCGATCCCAACATGATGATACTTGCGGTTCCGAGATTCAAAAGAAGAGGATAGAAACTGTTCAATGTGCGATCGGCGATTGAGGATATCACCGCAGGATATGTGAAAACGAACGGTTCAACGATTTTCGATTCATTGTGGTCCTTCGAATTCGGAACTCCCATCAAGAGGTATGATGCGGCGTTCGACAGATACACGCAGGACACCCTCAACGTGATCATTCAGATGCGATTCGCCCCGCCAGGGGAAACAACCGGCTGATCCAATGAAGGGAATATTTCCGAAGGTTGAAGAAGGAGCAGTGGGGGCAGAGGGATTTGAACCCCCATCGACGGGTTTCCACCACGCGGAGAGCGACTCCGCATGTTACGATCATGGGTCATTGCTCCAGTTAATCATCACTGGTCAGCAAACCCAACGTAAATCATTCCCATAACTGGAGCCCGTAAGGATACCAGGTTACCCCATACCCCCTTTCGTGCCTCTCAGCAAGCTCCAAAGCGGGATCAGCGCTTCCTCATCTTCTGCGCGCGCTTCCTGCGTCTCATGCGCTTCTTGCGCCATTTCCAGCGCATTTTTCCGCGCTTCTTCCAAGCCCTGGAGCTGCGTTTCATCGATACTCCTCGTGACCTATCTCAACGCGCTGAAAGGGATTCTCCCTTTTAAAGCCTTTTCCGGGAATACCAAAGACCTTCCTTGATTGCCTTGCCATATTCGGCGCAAGCCTGTAGCTTGAACAATCATTATACCCTTCGAAAGATGTCCGTTCCGCCGCAATGAGGAATATGGACTCCTTCCGTTATTGGCATTTTTGTCAATGTTGAACCTGACTCTCATAGTGCCTTCCATAAACGAGTTCATTGTTGTTCGATTCTCGGTCTCCGAGACCGAGGCGCCCCTCTTCGTTACCGTGGAAATGCTCGCATACATTCTTTTTGGGCTGGTCTGGGGCGCGGTATCGGACGTAAAGGGAAAAGGAAAAGACTGATAGTGATCGTTTATCTCGGAGCGGCGGTTTGCTACAGCATAATGATAGTCACGCCGGATTTGCTCTCCTTCCTCGGCGTACGTTTCATCCAGGGCATATTTTCTGTGATGGCCTGGTCGCTTCTGATGACGATAGGCTTGGACATTGCCCGCGCTGGGACTTATGGAAAGACGATGGGGATTATCGGCATGGGGCTGATGCTGGGCGTTAGCGTAGGCGCTCCTGTCGGAGGAGTTCTTGCGGACTACGGAATGTTCTTTCCGATATATGCTGCTGCAGCCGTATCATTGATAGGAGCTATTTTGACGCTCATGTTATTGAAAGAGCCTGCGCTAGATACCCAGAGCAAACCGGAATCGCTCGGAGACGCGATGCGGACAATTATCAAAGAGCCGAAACTCGCTGCTCCCTGCATCTACAGCTTCCTCGAGAGATACAGTGCAGGATATTTCGTGTTCTTGTTCCCGCTTATGCTTCAGGATTTGCTAGGAGCACCCCCGTCTGCAAGAGGGTTCTACCTTGCGGCTTTCCTATTCCCGTTTGTGCTTCTTCAGTATCCTTTCGGAAGACTCGTGGACAGATACGGACGGGCAAGATTCCTCATCTTTGGAGGAGTAGCATACGGCGCATTATTCATGGTAATCGGCATTGCGACTGATTTCCTCTTGCCGCTCATGATCGCCTGTGGCACCTTGGCCGCATTGCTGTTTCCTGCGTGTCTCGCACTCCTGGGCGATCTGTCTCCTTCAGGAGAGAAAGAACGTTCATGGGCGCATTCAACCTCTTCGGATCTATGGGGTTCGCAGCGGGTCCATTTTTATCGGCGACGATCGCGGACGTGTACGGATATCGAAACAGCTTCCTGACAGGCGGAATCATTCTGCTGATTATGGTATTTGGTACGATTCCTATTCTGAGAAAGATTCCATATCGCGGGAAGATCGAGTAACGTGAACTTGATCCTCCTCGGTGACCCAGCTGATCGTGGGAGGCTGGTTCATCCGTGCAATGAATGGCATTCCGCTTATTGATGAGAGCTTTTTGACCCTTTGAAACTCGTGACATGATTAAATTTCTTAGAGTCATCATGCCTTAAGTCCGAAAATGTGCTCTAATCCGTTTCTTATGTACGATAGATAACCCTGGGATGCTTTGAGCGGGCCGGTCGGGAATTTCGGCATGATCGCATGCATTCGAACCCGAGACCACTGGCTTGCTTCCTGCCCCTTGGGGGTTAGAAGGCCAGTGCTATATCCTGACTAAGCCACCGGCCCGCGGCGTCCGGGACAATAATGGCCCTCGGCTCTTAAAGATTGAGTGGCCGGGATCTCCTCAGGAAGGGTACGCCCCTCGCGCTAATAATTAAGTATAAAACCGTCCCATTTGGTCCATCGTGAAGGGGTACGATAATTTCGAGATCCGCGAGATCCGGAGGGTCGATTATAGGGATGCTATCCTGATCGACGGCTTCCCCAGCATAGGCCTTGTCAGCTCCATCGTATCAAACTACCTGATTGCTCTCCTCCGGCTCGAGTATGTCGGATTCATCGACTCTCCTTACTTTCCAGCGATCACGTTCATAAGGGATTCCATACCGATGGCTCCCGCGAGATTGTACGCAAGAACAGACGTGCTTCCGGGTGACCAGCAGCTCGCCATCTTCACCTCCGAGTTCCAGCCGAGCCAGAACATCACAAAGCCACTCGGGATGATGATGATAGACTGGGCGCAGCAGAACCACTGCAAGCTGATAGTCTCGGTCGGAGGACTGGTCATCGAGAGGGAGAGGAACGAGAAGAACGAGACCGCCGCAGAGGCGGACCAGGTCGCTGTATACGGCATCGCGAGCACCCGAAATGCGGAGAAGTATCTCGCTGAGGCCGATGTCGAACCGTTCGTCGAGGGGGTCATCACTGGAACGTCGGGGATGCTCCTCAGAGAAGGGAAGAAGAGAGGGTTCGATGTCGTCGTTCTACTGACGGAAGCGAGACAGAATGTGGCGGATGCGAAAGCCGCGGTGCTCCTGGCCGCGGCAATTGACGATATGGTGCTCAAGATGAACCTCGAGCTTGACCCGCTACTGAAGGAAGCGGAGAAGCTCGAACAAAAGCTGGCGGTACTGAGGCGACAGGCAGACTCGAGGACGAAGCACGTTCCCGAGAGCGGCCCCGTGGGATATCAGTGAGGAGTCAGTCGAACAACACGATGTTATCGCTGTCGATGACGACCCTATTCTTTGGATTCGTGATGCCGGCCTTTCTCTCGTTGATGCAATCCTCTTTCAGTCTCATGAGCTCGGAGGAGGAATAGTTCACGATGCCCTTGGCGAAATCGCCTATCCGGACGATATCCCCCTCCTTGAACTTCCCCTCGATGCCCTCTATCCCCCACGGCAGGAGGCTCTTGCCCTCGCGCAACGCCTTCTCCGCGCCAGAATCCACGAATATCTTCCCACGCGGGCTCCCGAAAAGTATCCAGCGCTCCTTGTTGCTGTACTTCTTCCTGGGTGTAAAGAGAGTGCCGATCTCCTCGCCGCTTACTGCCCGGAGTATGACATCCTGTAGCCTGCCGTTCGCGATTATCATGCTGCAGCCGGACTGGACCGCTATCTTCGCGGCGGCGATCTTCGTCTTCATCCCGCCCACCGAGCGCTCGTTCTTCCTCGAACCCGCCATGCGCTCGATGTCCTTCGTGATCTCGTCGACCTCAGAGATCAGCTTCGCGTCCTTGTCGAACGCCGGGTTGCGGTCGTAGAGGCCGTCAACATCCGTGAGCATCAGAAGCAGGTCGGCATCTATCTTGCTGGCCACCAGCGCGGAGAGCTTATCGTTGTCGCCGAAGCTCTCCTCGATCTCGTCCGTGGATATCACGTCGTTCTCGTTCACGATTGGAACCACACCGAGCGAGAACAGCTCTTCCATGGTTCTTCTGAGATCGAGATACCTCTTCCTGTCAGAGAACGCACCATACGTGAGAAGCACCTGGCCAACACTCTTCCCATATTTCTTGAATGCTTCGTGATACGCGAGCATGACCGTCGGTTGGCCGACCGCGGCGCAGGCCTGCTTTTGCGCGAGGGACTTCTGTTTGCCATCCAGGCCGAGCTCAGCCGAACCGGTCCCGATGGCCCCGGAGGTCACGATGATGGTCTGTATCCTTCTCTTGTCGAGCTCGACTATCTGCCTCGCGACGTCCTCGATGTACTTCTGGTCGACGGTCCCGTCGCTCTTGCAAATGATGTTCGTGCCTATCTTGACCACTATGCGCTTGGCATCTATCGCTCTCATATCAACTTCCTGTGCGTGAATCTTTTCGCGTTCTCTCCGATATAATCAGAAACGATATGCCCTCTCCCGATAAGCCTATACTTGTATATTGTCAATCCCTCGAGACCCACGGGCCCCCTTGCATGCGTTTTGTTCGTGCTTATTCCGACCTCGGCCCCAAGGCCGTACCTGTAGCCGTCGGCGAACCTCGTCGAGCAGTTCCATAGCACGGATGACGAGTCGACCGAATCGAGGAATTTTCTTGCGGTCGCCTCGTTGTTCGTCACGATCGCGTCTGTATGATGCGAGCCGTACCTGTTGATATGGTCTATCGCCTCGTCCACCGATGCGACCACCCGTATCGACAGTATCAGGTCGTTGTACTCGGTCCGCCAATCCTCTTCCGTCGCGGGCTTGCTCGGTATTATCTCACGCGTCGCATCGTCTCCCCTGAGCTCCACATTTGCGCTCCTGAATTTCTCTGCCATCCTCGGCAGGAACTCCTGTGCGATCTCCCGATGTACCAAGAGCGTCTCCATGGCGTTGCAGACCGCGGGGTATTGGCATTTCGCATCGTAACATATCGATACCGCCATCCCGATGTCCGCGTCCCTGTCGACGTATGTATGGCAAATGCCTGAGGCGTGTCCGAGCACTGGTATCCTGGTGGATTCCTTGATCGCACGGACCAGCTCGTTCGAGCCTCTCGGGATCACGAGGTCTATAAGGTCATCGAGCTGCAGGAGGCTCCCCATCTCCTCTCTCGATGAGACCAGCTGTACAGCGTTCTCGAAATCTCTGGCAACCCCTGTGATGGCATCGTAAATCGCTGATGCGAGTGCCCGATTGGTCCTTTCCGCCTCCGAGCCGCCCTTCAGGATGACCGCATTGCTGGATTTTATGCACAGTGAAGATATCTGCACGAGCGCGTCCGGTCTGGACTCGAATATGACCGCTATCACGCCGATCGGCGTTGAGACCTTCTCCAGGATGAGCCCCTCGTCGAGCTCCGTCCGTGCGAGAATTCTGCCTATTGGGTCCTCGATCGAAATCAATGTGCTGATTGATCGAAGCGCCTCATCGAGCTTCTGCTGATCAAACCTCAGGCGTTTTAGCAGTACCTGTGAGAGGCCAGCCTTCTGAGCGCTCTCGATATCCAACCTATTCGCGGCGAATATCTCCTCCTTCCTCTCTGACAGGGCATCTGCAATAGCGGCTAGCGCCTTATTCCGGGTCTCGATTGACAGCCTCTGCAGCCGATAAGAAGCCTCTCTGCTCCTCTCCGCTATTTCTCGCGCGTTGTCCATTGCACCCCATAGCATTGGCGGAGACGTCATAAGGCTTTCGCTGAGCGAACGAGATGTCCGCATCTGGAGCTACCCGGTTCCCGCTGTCAGGCGCACATGAGGTCGTTTGAGAAAAGTTAATATCTGGATATCAGGGTATTCATCCGAGCGTGGAACGATGGTAGACGTAAGAGACCTGGCCGCGAAGGCTGCGGCATTGAGCAAGAAAGGGTTGAGCGTGAGGGAGATAGCCCAGGAGCTTCATTTGGCCACGGAGACGATATCATATCTCCTTGAATACGGGCCCGAAGGCGTGCCCCCGACGGATGTCAAGCTCGGCTGGAGGTCCATAGGGGTCTCGGGCACGAGGATATCGCTGCTCTCAGAGATCTTCGCGGACATTATTCTCGAAGAGATGGAGAAAAGGCAGCAGGAGGCACAGGCGATAGTCGGGATTTCGCTTAACGGCGTCCCGTTCGCGACAATGATATCTGAAATACTCGGGTTGGACCTTGCCATTTATCGACCTGTCGGAGACGCCGGAGGCGGAGGCGCGTTCTCCTCCAACTACGCGAGCGTCAACGGCAAGAAGGTCGTGATATTCGACGACGTGGTCAGCACTGGCCAGACGATGCGGGGCGCGATAAACGACATAAAGGATGCCGGCGGGGAGCCCGTGCTTGTCCTTTGCATGGTCAACAAGAGCAGCGCGAACGATATTGACGGAGTGCCTCTGAGGGCGCTCGTCCGGGCGAGATCGCTGGGCGGAACGCTTCTTGGCGGCGGGCCGACAAAGGGCGGCTTGCAGTACTGATCATTCTGCAATCCTTCCGCAGATCCCGGAGAATCGGTTCGAGATCAGTTCATCCTCCGCGCTGCACTCTTTAGCGCCTCTATTGCGGGCAACGGCTTCCCGAGCAAGAAGTGCTCTAGGGCTCCTCCGCCCGTGCTGATATACGAGATCTTCTTCGCGTAGCTGAACTGATTCGCCGCAGCGGTCGTGTGTCCCCCGCCAATGACGCAGAAGGCTCCATGGGATACGCTGCTCTCGAATATCGCCTTAGTGCCCTTCGCGAACTCCTCTCTCTCGAAAACCCCGACAGGGCCAGATATCAATATCGTTCTCGCCTCCGCCAGTATCTTGCTAAAACAGTCTATACTCTTCGACCCGATATCGAGCGACGGGTGCACTGGCGGGTCGTGATCGAGGACCATCTCGACCCTCGTTCCGTCCTGATCCAAGGCGACGTCCAGGGGGAGGGCTATCCTGTCTCCGAACCGCTCGAGTATCTTTCGTGCGGATCCGACATGGTCGGCAGTGAGTTCATGTTCGAGCATCTTTAGGTTTGCCTGTCCGATGTTCTTCCCGATGGCCGCGGAGTAGGCAAGGCCGACCAGTCCTCCGAGGATAACCCTGTCAGCGATGCTGCTAGCCAACAGATGTTCCACGATAGGTATGGAATCGACGAACTTGGTGCCACCAAAAACGAAAACACATGGCCTCTCGGGCGATTCAACTATCCTGGAAAGCGATTCTATCTCCTTCTGCATCAGCCGCCCGGCCGCGCTTGGGAGGACCGCGGCGAATCCAACGATTGAAGCGTGCGACCGATGGGCGCTCGCAAACGCGTCATTGACGAACAGGTCGAATAGCCCCGCAAGCTCGGATACGAGCTTCCCTTTCGCGTGTTGCTCAGGGGACATCTTTTTGTCCTCATCCTCGAAGCATCTGACGTTCTTCAAGAGCAACAGCTCGCCGCTCTTCAGGGACGATATTGCCTTTTTCGCTTGGCTGCCAAAAAGATCATCGACGTATTTCACGCGCTTTCCGAGCAGCGACGATAGCACCTCGGCATGCTTGTCCAACTCGCAATAATCCCAATGACCTCTCCTGCCCTGGTGCGCAAGTATCACGACCTTCGCGCCCTTATCCGAGAGTTCTTTCAGGGTCGGTACGGAAGAGGCGATCTTCGAATGATCCTTCAGCGCTTTAGTGTTCCTATCTAACGGAGAGTTGACGTCTATTCTCACGAGGACGGTCTTGTCTTTCACGTCGAAATCATCCAGCGTTTTGAACGACGACACGTAGAGCGCCTCCAGTTCTGACAGGAGCGCTCCGGAAAAGATATGGACCGCAATGGCGCACTTGAAAAACCGAGCCTCCCATCAGACCAGCCATTGCATTCCCGATACAAGCATGATTACTTGCTGATATTTATCATTGATGCCAGAAACACCGTCCGGCGCATTTGCAAAGTTTTAAAAGCACTGCGGCATTAACGCAAGTCACTGCACGGGTTTCCCATTGTCCGCAGTGTATATGTGTCGGGGTTGACGGTTTTGATTGAAATAAGCAGCCTGTCCATCAAAGACGTGATGACTAAAGACGTCGCTTATGTCAGCAAGGAGGATAAGATCTCCGATGTAATAGCTCGGATGAGCGCGGAGAAGGTCCACGAATTGCCCGTCGTGGAAAACGGGAACGTCGTTGGGATAGTGACATACAACACTCTTCTGAAGAAGAAATACTTCCCGCTCACCGCCAAGGCAGAGATTGTCATGCAGCATTGCCCTCCGCTGAGCGAGTTCGACCCCATCATGAAGGGCATCGAGATAATGATCAACTCCCATCTGAGCGACCTGCCAGTATCGAGAAACGGGAAGCTCGTCGGGATAGTCCGGAAGAGGGATGTCCTGAAGGCCCTATCCAAGGTGCGCGGGCTGAGGACGAGAGCTATCTCGGAGATAATGACACCCGCTCCAGAGGCGGTCAGAGAGTCGGACGATGTCCGGATGGCCCTGAGCATCATGCGCGGGCTCGACGAGAAGAACCTGCCCGTCTTGGACCGGAACGGCAAGCTCGTCGGCGTCATAGGACTGATGGATATCATGAAATTCACCTGGAAGCCGGTAAAGGGCGGAAAGAAGGAGCTCAACGGCGAGAACAAGCCGATCGAGATCTCCGTGGGCAGCATCATGAACAAGCCCCCGATCGCCATGCTCCCGACAGCGACCGTCGAGGAGGCCATAAAAACGATGATCGATAAGGATATCTCGACCCTGTTCGTGGCCGAAGACTCGAAGCTGGTGGGAGTGCTTACTCTCAGGGACGTGCTCGAGCAGGCCATGAGCCTGGAGAAGCGCCAGGAAGGGGTCTATGTCCAGCTTACAGGACTGCAGGTGGAGGACCCGGACGTCTACGATTCCCTGTACTCGGTGATACAGAAGGGATTGATCAGGATAGCAAAGATAGCCGCTCCGAAGATCCTGAATGTCCATGTGGCAACGTACAACCACGAGGGCCTGAGGAGCAAGTACACCGTCCATGCGAGGCTGACCACCGTCCGCGGATTGTATTTCACCAAGACGACGGACTGGGACCTATTCAGGGCGATGAACAGCGCGCTCGAGATACTGGAAAAGGAGATCAAGAAGGAGCGGGACATAGACCTTACAAAGCGGAAGAAGAGAGCAGGTTAGCGGACCTTCGGATCATGCGAGATTCCAGTACTGCTTATGCATCTGTGCGATGGCCCTGAGGGACTCGATGTCGACACCTTTCTTGTCCCTGACCTCCACATGGGTCAGCGGAGTAAGCCTGCCCTCAAAAAGGCCAACGGTGTGCGTGATTATCTCCGCGAGGACACTGAGTTCGTATCCGCCTTCGAGGAAGAAGGCTATCCTGTTGCCGCAGTGCTCTTTCGCGAACGTCAGGAGAGAGCCGATCTCCTCAGCGTAACCCTTGCTTGACAAGGAGAGGCTGGCAAGGGGGTCAAGATAGTGAGAGTCCGTTCCTATACTCACGAGCAGCATCGACGGCTTGAACTCCGAGAGGATGGGTAGGATGATCTTCTGGTATGCGAACTCGAAACTCGCATCCCCGGCACCCATGTTCATCGGGATGTTTATGGTATATCCTTCCCCATCTCCCGAGCCGTACTCGTCCGGGCTGCCGGTCCCGGGAAAGATCCATTTCTGATGGGTCGAGATGTACAGGACGTCTTTGCTGTCGTAAAATGCCTCCTGCGTCCCGTTCCCGTGATGCACGTCGATATCGACGATCGCTATCCTCTTCGCCTTTCCGAGCATTTTCTTTGCCGCTATCGCGATGTTGTTCAGATAACAGAAGCCCATCGCCCTGTCACGGACAGCATGATGCCCCGGGGGCCTGACGAGCGCGATCGCGGGTTTTCCATCTTCCCAGGCGCGCTCGGCTGCCATAATCGACCCTCCGGCAGCAAGACGAGCGATTGCGAAGGTGTCCCTATGAGATATCGTATCCGGAGTCCATTCCAGATCTCCTAATCTGTCCAATGCCTGCAGATACTCTATGGAATGAATGCTCTCGATTTCCTTCGTCGTCGCATCCTTCGGCTGGAGCACGTCCTTCCAGAGACCGTGTGCCTCCAGCGAGTCTCTGATGGCGTCCAGTCTTTGCGGTGATTCTGGGTGACCTGGGTGTATTACATGATCCTTGTACCTCTCGCTATAGACGATGGTCATGCCATATTACCCGATGCGGTTGCACAGATTGTCTCGGTTACATTAAGACTCTTCCATCCTAATCGATGCTTTTTGTAACATATCCCGTCGAAAGCGTCAATACCACTGATGTCATTCAAAATCCGATCATATCGGGGAGGCTGAGAGGGTTGAGGACCGAAATCACCTACTTTGACGAGCCGGGGAAGCAGAACACCGAGAGGACCGTCCAGCTGGCGATCAAAAGGGCCGTTGCGAGAAGGATAAGGCATATCGTCGTGGCGAGCGGGACCGGAAGGACAGGCGTGATGGTCGCCGAGAGAGCCAAGAAAAAGGGCATAAAAACGGTCGTCGTCACGTATCATTTCGGGTTCGAGAAGAAGAATGAGGGCACCATCACGCGCCAGAACCTGGAAAGGCTGAGAGAGCTGGATTGCGAGATAGTCTCCGCGACACATGCATTCTCGGGTATAGAAAGAGCTATAACGAAGAAGTTCGGGGGATTGTCAAGGGTCGAGGTCATCGCGGAGACTTTGAGGTCGCTGTTCGGCCACGGGATGAAGGTGTGCGTGGAGATAGGCGCTATGGCTGCCGACAGCGGGTCCATACCAGTCGACGGTAAGACTGAGATCGTCGCCATAGCAGGAACGGACGAAGGAGCAGACACGGCGGTCGTCATGAGGCCTTCGAACGCGAGCAGCTTCTTCGAACTTGAAATAAGGGAGATAATCGCGATGCCCAGAAAGAGATAGCCGGGGCAAATCATTCATATGCACCTCGGCCAATCTCTGAATGCAGAGGCGATTCATTGGAGATCGGCGAGATACTGCTGATAATTATCACGCTCATCGTCCTGACCTTCGTGATATATCTTGCGGCTGGCATATCGACGAGTGACTGGGATGTACCAATAGGCATCTGGCTCAGGTTCTTCCTCGTCGCGGCCTGCGCGACCGTGCTCATCCCGTTCCTGCAGGTAGGAGCTGGTTGGGTCGGCGCTGGTGACCTCGGGCTGTTGATAGCATTCATAATCCTGATGCTCCTCGTGAGATACATCGTGATATCCGAGCTGACCGTTGTGGACGAATGGATAGCGACCGTCATGACCTCAATACTGGTCGTCGTGATACTGTACATAATAGAAAGATTGGCCGAGCTCCTGTTCGACGTGAGGCTGTTCTCTTTCGTGTAAGAGCCTGATCGTTGCCAGATCCGCCGAGAAGCTCAGCATCGTTACATGCCAGTCGTACTAATACCCTTTTTATATATCATCCACCGATTATATCGCGTGCAAGAGATAGACTTGATCAAGGTCCTGGTGGCAATCGCGTTTTTCCTATACGCCTCCCTGTCGGATTGGAAGACGAGGAGGGTGAAGGACCTCGTATGGATCATCCTCGGGTCGATTGCTTTCGTGATGCTGCTAATCGAGCTCGTGATGAGAAATGCTAGTCTTCTCGAGATATCGTTGTTGCTGCCGTTGGCGTTCATGTTCTACGACATATTCTGGGACAGGGAGCATGGCTGGAGGACGATGGAGGGAGCGCTCGCGATAGCCCTCTACGCACTTTCTTTCTCATGGCTGGTGTTCGTCGTAATGAACGCTCCGGCATATCCCGTCGGGGAGCCGTACGGCTTCCCACCGATCGTTTCACTGGTGATGATATTCGCGCTCGTGGTGCTATTCGAGCTGTTCTATATGTTCGACGTAATCAAAGGTGGGGCCGATGCCAAGGCGGTCATCTGCCTCGCCATCCTGTTTCCCTGGTATCCCGAGCTTACGGGCTCGCTCCCCGTAATCCGACCTGTGGCCGAGGCTGTTCTGACGTTCTTCCCGTTCGCGCTCTCCGTGCTGTTCGTCGCCGCGTTGATGTCGCTCTTGACACCGCTCTATTTCCTGTTCAAGAACATGTCCGCAGGAAACAGGCTATCGCTCCGCTCGCTTATGGGGTTCCAGATCCCGATCGCCGAAGTCGAGAAGAGGTTCGTTTGGCTGATGGAATGGGTCGAAGGCGGAAAGCTGAAGTTCAGTGCCCGGAAACCGAGGCCGAGCGAGAGCTTGAGCGCAGACCTCGCCGCGCTCCAGGCGCTGGGGCTCAAGGAGGTCTGGGTGACCTACAAGATACCGTTCATGATCCCGATGACGATATCGATCCTCTTCGTTATTGTAGTCGGGAACCCGTTGTTCGCCCTTTACTGAAAACTCTATCTCTTCCTGAAATGCTCGTATCCTCTGTCCAGGAGCAGCTCGCTTCTCCCTTTCTTCGATTGTATTATCTCCCTACGGTCGATGACCCTGCCAATGACATAAAACTCCCTATCGAGCTCGGAGCTATAGAGGTCGCACAATTCTTTCAGGCCTTCGGGTTTCACCGTGAACAGGAGCTCGTACTCATCGCCCGAATGCAGGGCAATACTCATCTTCTCATCCTCGCACGCGTCGAAGGCATGAAGCGAGTCGTGCAACGGGAGTTTCTCCAGATTTATCTCGAACCCGTTACCGCTTGCGCGCATCAGCTCATATAGCTCTGACGATAAACCGTCGGAGATGTCGATACAGGAGGTGACTAAGCCGGATTTCGCCAGGATCCGCCCTTCGGATATCCTCGGCCTCGGACGACGCAGTTTCTCCTCTGCTAAGCTTATGCCTAGCCCGGACTGCATGGACCTCAGGCCGAGCGCTGCTCCTCCGAGCGGACCTGTGACGCATACGGCGTCGCCTGGCCTGGAGCCTTTCCTGAGAAGCACTTCGCTCTTGTCGACCGTGCCGATGATTGTCCCTGTCAGGGTCAGGATTCGGTGCTCTTTCGTGTCGGCTCCGACCAGGGGGGTCGAGTGCTCGGAAAGGCAGGCATCGATTCCTGCCTGGATCCGCTCGAGCTCGGCGAACGACATGTCACGCGGAAGACCGTAGGCGATCAGGAACGCTATCGGTATCCCGCCCATCGCGGCGATATCGCTCAGGTTCGCGGCGGTGATTGACCAGCCGATATCGAAAGGCGCGAACTGTGGCGGGAAATGCGTCTCCGAGACCTTCGTATCCGTCGAGAAGAGGAGTAACCTGTCATCGAACTCGATAGCCCCGCAGTCATCCCCGAGCGGCACATAGCTTCTGGAGGGGAAAGCGGAGATCAGCCTCTTGACTATCTCTCGTTCCCCGAGATCTGAAAGCGATGATCTCTCGTTTTCGCTCATCTGGAATGAAGAACGCTTCGAATACTATAAAGCCTTGTGCAAGCGTACCGTGCTAAAGAATAGCAAACTACTAATATACCCCCCTATATTGAGCCGAGCGGGTGCATGGTTGAAGATCGAGATACCCTACGGGGATTCCTCCGAGACAGTCGAACTGGCAGACAGAAATGTCGAGGGGGTTCTTTACCCGAATCCAGTTCGATCAGGGGATGAACAGCAGGTCCTCAGGAAGGCGATAGAGAACCCGATCAACTCACCGAAGCTCGAGGAGTTTCTGAATGGCAAAAAAAGGATACTGCTGATAGTCAACGACGCCACCAGACCGACACCGACAGCGCGGATAATGGAAATAATCTATCCGCTGCTAAAAGGCAAGGATTTCAAGATACTGATTGCGACAGGAGCCCACCGGGCGCCAACCGAGGAGGAATACGATTTCATTTTCGGCAGGTTGTACCAAGAGATCAGGGATCGAATCGTCGTGCACGACGCGAAGAAGAGCGAGTGCATATCGATCGGTAAAACCCGACACGGGACCGAGATGCGCCTGAACAAGCTCGTCATCGAATCGGACGCGATTATACCAATAGGGAGCGTCGAGCCGCACTATTTCGCGGGCTATACTGGAGGTAGAAAATCTTTCCTCCCAGGCGTGGCGTCGTACGATACGATAACGGCGAATCACAGGCTGGCGATATCCCAGGATGCGCAGGCGTTGAGGCTCAAGGGGAACCCCGTAGCCGAGGAGATGGAGGATGCCGAGGCGCTTTTCCTGAAGCTCAATATATTCTCGATAATGACAGTGCTCGACAGCAATCACAAGACGTACGCGGCGGCCGCGGGGAACCTGAGGGATTCCTTCCAGGCGTTGATAAAGAAAGCCGATGAGGTCTTCTGCGTTCCCATAAAGAGACAGGCGGAAATTGTCGTGACGGTCGCGACGGAACCGACCGATATAGATCTGTATCAGTCGCAGAAGGCGTTGGACAACGGAAAATATGCGCTGAAGGACGGGGGAATAATCATACTTGTCTCCGCCTGCAGGAGCGGTATCGGCTCGCAGACGTTCCTGGACCTCCTGGGCTCGGAGAAGAGCTGCAAGGCCGTCATCGAGAAGCTGAACAGGGAATACAAGCTCGGATACCATAAGGCGGGCAAGATGGCCGAGATAGGCCTGAGATCGCAGATGTGGGCCGTGACCCCGCTTGATCCTGAAACGATCCGGAAGGCGCACATGAGACCTTTCAGGTCAGTCTCCGAGGCCCTCGCGGAAGCATTCAAGGAGAAGGGCCCGGACGCGAAGGTCATCTTTATAATGGACGGCGGACTCACCATACCCAGGCTCACATAAAAGAACGAGGACATAACATGGCGGAAAAGCAGAAGATCATAGAGACGAAGCATACGTGGAACCTCGAGAAGGAGATGATGACCTGCACCTACTGCGGGTTCTGCAAGGCCGTGTGTCCGGTGTTCGATATTTCGAACTGGGAAGGGGTTGGCCCTCGGGGAAAGATCATACTCGCATACGGCTTGAGGGAGAAGGAGATTCCCGCGGACGATTCCGTGCTCGAGAGGATTTATCAGTGCACGACATGCAAGAACTGCGAGAGGAGATGCCCCTCGGATATCCGCGTCGTCGATATCGTCGAGAGCATCCGGAAGGACCTCGTGTCCAACGGATTCATATATCCAGCCCATAAGCAGGTAGTGGATAGAGTGATTGCGACCGGCAACCCGTACGGCGAGACGAGGAAGGTGACATTCAAGCACGAAAACAAGCCGAAGGCGAAGGTCGGTTATTTTGTCGGATGCACCGCGAGGTACAGGCTCCCCCACATTGCGAACGCGACGATCTCGGTGCTCGAGAAGCTGGGGGAGGATTTCACGATCATCGATGAAGTCTGCTGCGGAAGCACCATCCAGAGAATAGGCTGGTCCGATGACGAGGTCAAGAAGCTGATGGAGAGGAATATTAGAAAGATCAAGGAGAAGGGCGTCGAGAAGGTGGTGTTCACGTGCGCAGGCTGCTACAAGATGTTCAAGAAATCGTACCCCAAGTTCACCGAAATAGACTTCGAGTGCAAACATATCGTCGAGGAGATAGCGGAAAGAAGCCCGAAGCTTAAGCCGCTGAAAAAGAGGATAACCTTCCACGACCCGTGCCATATGGGCAGGTATCTGCAGGTATACGAGCAGCCGAGGAAGATAATAAAGAGCATCCCTGAGGCGGAGCTCGTCGAGATGGAGCTGAACCGGTCAACCGCGCAGTGCTGCGGCGGGGGTGGCGGAGTCCGGGCAGCATTTCCGGAATGCGCCAAGGAGATCGCAGCGAGGCGCATAGACCAGGCAGAAGCCGTGAAGGCCCAGCTGCTCCTGACATCTTGTCCGTTCTGCGTGACAAATCTTTCGAACGGGAAGGACAAGAGGAAATCGGAGATAGAAGTGAAGGACCTAATAGAGGTCATAGACCAACTTATTTAATCATCCTGCGTTCTTGCATCCAGCGAGGGAGTGCCCGAGTTGAGGGTGAGGGTGAGGTTGTTCAGGGATCTCCAGGAGGCCGAGAAGCAGATAGCCGACCTGGGGGTGGAGCCGGTATCGATCGACCTGATGGCTCCGAAAGCTCTGCATTTCAACCTGCTCGTCGAAGGTGTGCGCGCGCCAGTCGCGATAATCCTTAAGGAGAGCATGCTCGCCGTAGGTGCGGATGCTGCAATCAACAGGAACGCGATCACGGGCAAGATCGACAAATGTGATGTACTCGTGATGGCGACGAGGAAGCAGCTGCGGAAAGCCGCGGCAAGCCTGAAAATGCAGCCGTTCGGAATAGACGAGATCGCGGTCGAGATGCTCCGGGCAGCGGACAACTATTACTCGACCCCGATGCCGTGGGTGCTGCCAGATGGCTCTGAGATAGACTTCGAGTACACGAGGGTGATGGGGATCGTCAACGTCACCCCGGATTCGTTCAGCGGAGACGGTGTTGGCGATGACATCGATAGGGCCATTGAGAGGGCCCTGCAGCAGGAAAAAGATGGAGCGGATATAATCGACATCGGAGGCGAATCGACAAGGCCTGGAGCCGATCCGGTAGATGAGCAGGTCGAGATAGACAGGGTTGTCCCGGTCATCAGGGAGCTGAAGGATAAGCTGAAGGTCCCAATATCGATAGACAGCCGGAAGCCAGCCGTGGTGAAGGCTGCGATCGAGGCGGGTGCGCAGATAGTGAACGATGTCGGCGGGCTGTTCGATAGAGAGATGATCCAGATATGCGCCCGCGAGAGGGTACCTGTCATCGCAATGCACATGAAGGGCACACCGAAAACCATGCAGGATAATCCGTATTATGAAGACGTCGTCGGAGAGGTCATGCGATATCTCGCCAACCGTGTGGAGGACGCAGTGGCTGCGGGAATTGAAAAATCACAAATAGCGATAGACCCCGGGATAGGTTTCGGGAAGAGGTTGGAGGACAACCTCGACCTGATAAGGAGGCTCGGGGAGTTCAAGACCTTGGGGCAGCCGATAGTGCTCGGGGTCAGCAGGAAATCGTTCATAGGAAAGATCACCGGGCTGCCGGCCGATCAGAGGCTCGAAGGGTCCATCGCTGCCGCATGCATAGGCGCATGGAACGGTGCGGACATAATAAGATGCCATGATGTAAGGGAGACAAAACTGGCGTTGCAGGTTGCAGATGCGATAAAATATTATACAAAGCCCGATTGAGGGTATCAGGGATGAGCGGATGGGCGAGAATGTAGCATCGGTCGCGACCATCGAAAAGCCGGAGAAGCCCGCATTCCCGGAAAACAAGCTGTTGATTTGGATACTGGAACTCAGAGCACCATTCTTCACGGCAGCCGTACTCCCCGTCATCATCGGTGCGGCGTTCGTCTACTGGGCTTATGGAACGTTCGATCTCGTCCTGACCCTCGTAACGATTGCAGGTACAGTATCCCTACACGCAGGAACGAACATGATCAACGATTATTTCGATTTCAAGAGCGAAGATGACATCAGGAATCGCGCGAGAACCCCGTTCAACGGCGGCTCGCCGTTCCTGGTCGAGGGGATACTCCAGCCAAGGCAGGTGTTCATCGCCGCGCTCATCGCGTTCGGCATCGGTGGCATGATAGGCCTGTATCTGGCATTGACGATTAACTGGCTCATATTGCCTCTGGGGATACTCGGCGGCCTGCTCGGATTCCTGTACGTCGCTCCTAAAGTAAATCTCGCCGGCAGGGGTCTCGGAGAGATCGCCGTAGGACTCGGGTTTGGCCCATTGATGGTGCTCGGCAGCGTGATCGTTTTTACTGGCAAGGTCGACCTCGTGTCATTCCTCGCAGGGATCCCGATCGGCCTATTGATCATGCTCGTACTGTACATCAACCAGTTCCCGGACATGGAGGCCGACGCGAGCGTGGGGAAGAATCACTGGGTCGTGAGACTCGGCAGGAAGAAGGCGTCTCTCGGATACCCGCTGATACTGGCAGGAACATATCTGTTCGTGGCAACCGCGATAGTTGCGAATTGGATTCCGATACTTTCGCTCTTGATCCTTCTCACGATACCGATCGCGATAAAAGCTTCGAAGATAGTCTTGACGAACTACGATAACGTGCGCGCTCGTGGCAACCGCGATAGTTGCGAATTGGATTCCGATACTTTCGCTCTTGATCCTTCTCACGATACCGATCGCGATAAAAGCTTCGAAGATAGTCTTGACGAACTACGATAACGTGCGCGCTCTCGTCCCGGCCCAGGCGATGACGATACAGATACATCTGATAGGAGGATTACTGCTCTCTCTGGGAATCGTTCTCAACGGGCTCCTATTCTAATCGAAGGTGGCAATTATTTGCGATAGATTGCCTCATGGGTATGCCGCTGAGGTTGGAATGCCGATAATCATCTCACTCCCTTGGATTTCATTCTTCTGAGATTCTTGATAACCGATTTCATGAATCTGAAATGACATAAGATCAAACAAAGAAACTTCTCCTATTCTCGTTGGAAAAGATCTCGGATTGTGATAACATTAATAGACATCTCAGCGATTCTGAAAAATGAGATGGCAACAAGCACGCCTGCGATATTCAAGATAGCTCTCGCGCAGATGAGGATATCATCCGATACGGAATCTAATATCGTCAATGCGAAGAATGCAATCAGAGACGCAGCAAAGAAAGACGCCGATCTCTGTGTCCTGCCAGAATTGTTTACAAACAGGTACATCGGGCAGTTCGAAAACGTAGAATCGATGGTGGCTCAATTACCTGATTGTAAATCAATCACGAAAGAATTCGGGAGGATTGCCAGAGATGCATCAATCGCCGCCATTGTTCCTTACGTCGAAATCCTGGGCAGCAATATTCGTTACAACTCAGAGGTGCTCATCGATAAGCATGGCAAGGTTGTCGTCCATTATCGAAAGCTGCACATACCCTACGGCCCGGGCTACCATGAGGACCTCTATTTCAAACCTGGCGATAAAGGATATGCAATAGCAGACTTGAACGGAGTGAAGATCGGACTGGGTATCTGTTGGGATCAATGGTTTCCTGAGTTCTCGAGGATCCTGGCTCTCAAGGGTGCGCAGCTCATAGTCTACCCGAGCGCCATCGGATCGGAAATCGTCGAACCCGATTATGACTCCCGGCCATCCTGGGAACTCGTGATGAGAGCGCAGGCTGTCATGAACAGGATATTCATCGCGGCTGTGAACCGGGTCGGACAGGAAGAGAAGATAAACTTCTACGGTGGGAGCTTCATCGTTGACCCTTGGGGTAATGTGCTGAAACGTGCCTCCATCAAGAAGCCTGAACTTCTAGTTGCGACGATAGATACGTCTCAGATCGGCCGTGCCAGAAGCTTCTTCGGGTTCCTCGACACGCGACGGCCGGATTCATATCATGAACTCATATCGGAGGACATGGTTCCTACCCGTAAAGCGAATAGAGAAGCTAGGTGATGATCAAGATGAACAGAATGCGGACACCCGCAGAAGATGGCTTCAAAATGCCCGCGGAATGGGCTCCGCATGCGGGCTGCTACATATCTTGGCCTTGCAAGGGGGAGACCTGGCATGGATATATTGAGGATGCCAAGAAGGCATATATCGAAGTGATAAATGCGATAAACAGATTCGAGCCTGTCACAGTGCTAGCGGACCCTTCCGTATACGCGGAGGCCCGGGAAAAGCTCGGTAAAGGAATCGAGATATTGAAGGTAAGGTTAGATGATTCCTGGGCGAGGGATAACGGCCCGATATTCGTGACCTCTAAGGATGGCGGTGTGGCACTTGTCAACTTCCGGTTCAACGGCTGGGGCAAGTTCACACCTTACGAAAACGATGACAAGCTGCCTGTGTTTCTATCGAACCATCTGAGGATGAGAAGATACGATGCGTCAATGGTGCTCGAGGGCGGCTCGATCAGTGTCGATGGAGAAGGCACACTCATAACGACGGAACAATGCCTCTTGAACCCGAACCGCAATCCCAACCTGACAAGGGAGGAGATAGAGAAGAATCTTGCTGACTATCTGGGTATCAAGAAGGTGATTTGGCTATGGCGCGGCCTTATCGGGGATCTCACCGATGGGCATGTCGATGCTGTTGCTGCGTTCGTGAGGCCAAGGATTGTGATTGCTGCATATACAGAGGATAGATCCGATCCCAACTATGCAGCTCTGAAGGAGAATATGGATCGTCTGCTTTCCTCGACTGATGCGAAAGGACGGTCGATAGAGGTCATCAAGATGGTACAAGCTAGGGAATTCGAGTTCCTTGGGCAATACATGACCCCGTATTATTGCAACAACTACATCGCGAACGGGGGTGTGATCGTGCCTGTGTTCGGCATCCCGGAGGATAGGATCGCGATTGAAACGCTAAGGTCGGTTTTCGATGACAGGGAAATCGTGGAGATACAGGCGAGATATCTCGAGATAGGAGGAGGAGCGGTGCATTGCATCACTCAGCAAAGGCCTGCTGGGTATAAGACTCCCCCTTGATTTTTCATTATCATGAGCTCCGGCTAACATCTCTTGAAAGTCGAAGATGGTGAGCATTATTATCAATGCTACATGATGAGACGAACAGTATCTCATCGAGACAGGTAACTATTTCACAAGAGATATGAATAAACGACTTGCAAGGAGCCCACTTATTCGCTTCCTCGGGGGCTGATTGCGATTCGCACATTTTTTCCCTTCCTGTTCTATTGTCTCGTAGACGGACGGGGACGACATGCGGGATGATTGCATTAACAAGACTCAAAGAATGTTTTCAATGTCTCGTAGACGGACGGGATCGACGAGGAGTTCGACTGGGAGCCTTTCGGAACCAAAATGGTTTCAATGCCTCGTAGGCGGACGGGATCGACCCCAATACTCATATCTGAAAGACAAAATGATGCCTATTCAATCGCTCCCGAAAGATTTCAATCATTCTTCGATAGCTTGTTACATTCGTTGTCCCTCAGTTCATTCTCTTTCTGCAGCCAAATCCATCTCTTCAGATATTTCTCACTGCTCCAAATCATCTCCTGTTCCTTCAACCAGGCTCCTGTTCCAATCTCCCGTTGGCGTTTCAGATTATCAATAACAGGGGAATGATGTCTAGCGACTGGGTCATGACAGAAATCGCGGAGAATGACTCGAAAGCGGAATCGGATGAGCCTCTTGTTTTCGAGCGTCCCGCGCGGCCGAACAATGCGACGTAGCTCGAGAAGAGCCCTCGACGGTTTTCCCACGAATGGCTGTTTTCAATTTTGATAAGTCTTGGCTCTTATTGATAGCGCGTCTTTTGCACAAAAGCGTCTTTTGCACAAAAAATACAAATATAAAAGAGATGTTGAAGCGCGCGATTTGGCCCGATACGGCCATGTTCCATGTCAAATTGTAACCAATGATTGAGAAGAAAGGAGATGTGGTAGTATTCTCGGGAAGGACATGAAAATTGAATCGCAAGAGAGGCCTACAGTTACAGTCGTAGAACAGAGACTCAAGAGATATCTGTCCGTGTTGCTCGTGACGGTAATGATTCTATCCTCGTTTTCTATCATCTCCCCGGGCGTGAGTGCCGCCAGCGCGTACTTCTCGCCTCCGCACAAAGACGCAGGCGTGGACATAAACGACAATAAGCTGTACGATTTTCTCGATGTCTACGTGAGCGTGCAGGTCGATGAGGCTGGATGGTATGGTGTTCAGGGCGACCTGCTCGATCCTGGAAAGAACCAGATCGATGTCTACGTTGCCAATGGTTATTATGACGTTGGACTGAACATCATCACGTTACGATACTCCGGGATCCTCATCAATACGCATGGGGTTGATGGGCCATATATTGTTCACCTGACTCTTCTCGACGAAAACTATACCATCATAGGAATAGACGACCATTACACTGAAGCATATCATTACTCAGACTTTGAACCCATAGGGGCGAAGTTCTATCCTCCACACAACGACTACGGCATCGATACGAACGCCAACGGGTATTACGATTGGCTCGTCGTGGACGTCAATTTGAACGTGACGACAGCCGGTTGGTATTATGTCTGGGGATCTCTCAGGGATAAGCCCGGGAATTACATCTGGGAGAACTTTTCGTATTTGTATCTGTCCGAAGGGATTCAGACAGTGCAATTGGCATTCCTCGGGCTCAGCATATATCTGCACGGTTACGATGGAACATATATCGTAGAGCTGCTGTTGTATGACGACTATGATAACCTCTTGGATACTGGCTTGCACAGTACCAACTATTCTCACACGGCATTCGAGCCGCCTGGAGCACAATTCCAACCGCCGTATTCCGAGTATGTGGAAGACACGAACGCCAACGGGTATTACGATTGGCTCGTCGTTGATGTGAATATCAATGTGACAACCCCGGGATGGTATGAGATCCGGGGAGACTTGTTGGATCGCTTCGGGTGGTATATAGATAGAAGATCGAACAGCGCGTACCTCGATGCTGGCATTCAAACGGTGACCCTGAGATTCAGCGGTTGCAAGATAAACCATCAAGGGTTCGATGGCCCATATTATCTTCATCTCTACCTCTTGGATCAGTGGTCGAATACCCTGGACACCGATGTTTACACTACCGCAGATTATTGGTATTTCGATTTCGAACCTCTGGCACAGTTCTATCCTCCACACGACGACTATGGCGTCGATACGAATGGCAATGGGTATTACGATTATCTCGTCGTCGAGGCTTCGGTATATGTGGCAACCGAGGGTTGGTATACGATAAGCGGTGAGCTCAGGAGCCCGAGCTTCGAATTGATCGCTGAAAACTCAACTACTGTGTATCTATCTGCCGGACTACAAGTCCAAGAATTTCGATACAATGGTACCGACATCTACAAATTCGGAGTCGATGGGCCCTACAGGGTCCTCTTGAATTTATGGGACGAGTCGCTGACTTACCTCGGGTACGATATTCATACAACTGCGGGATATGCGTATTCAGAATTCGAGCACTTAGGGGCTTACTTCTCCCCGCCGCACTCAGATTATGGCGAGGATACCAACGCGAACGATCTGTACGATTGGCTTACGGTGGATGTGAATGTCACCGTTTTGATTGCGGGGACATATGAGATCGACGCTGCTCTCTGGGATAAGAATTCCAACCTGATGGATTGGACATACAAGACAGAATATCTCGATGTCGGGATACATACGGTAACCTTGAGATTCTACGGCCGGAATATTTACAATCATATGGTTGACGGTCCATACAGAATAGAACTGACGATGTATGATGAATCGTCCAATTATCTTGATGACGACACGCTGCTCACGGATGCGTATACCTACACGCAATTCGAACATTCTGACGCGAAGTTTTCATCCCCGCATACCGAAAACCCTCTGGATATTAACGGGAACGGACTGTATGACTGGCTAATCATCAATGTACTCGTAGATGTTGGCGTTAGCGGTTGGTACATATTAGATGGGGACCTGTTTGACAAATCCGGTATGTTGATAACGGCAGCGTACAACAGATCGTATCTCGCAGCAGGCTTGCAGACTGTAGCTCTCGAGTTCCTTGGAAGCATGATTTACGACTCTGGGCTCGACGGTCCGTACAATGTCGATCTGCAGCTCTATGATGATTATATGACACCGCTTGATATCGATAACTATGCCACTGCCGACTATTCTTACTCCCAATTCGAGCACTCAGGAGCTTTCTTTTCCCCGCCGCACTCTGACTATGGCGAGGATACCAACGGGAACGGCTTGTACGATTACCTTGCGGTCAATGTCACCGTGAATGTGACGGTCCAGGGTGTGTATTACATCTACGGATATCTGTACGATCAATACTCGAAGAGGATAACCGAGGCGTCAAACTACACGTATCTCGACATCGGCCTGTCAGAGGTCGTGCTCCGGTTCTCAGGAGGAGCGATATTCATCAACGCCGAGTACGGCCCGTACACCGTCGAGCTGTACCTGTATGACTATTATTGGAACCTTCTGGATGTGGACGAATATACCACATCTGATTACTCACCGATGGATTTCGAGGGCCAGAGCGCTTTCTATCCGCCTCATCTAGACTATCTGCTGGACACTGATGGGAATGGAAAGGCGGAATGGCTCATGCTCGAGGCCACAATCCTTATCGGCGTATCCGGATGGTATCACGTCGAGGGATATCTTTACGATGGCACATATCTGATCGATAGCGATGAGAACTACACGTACCTCGAGTTCGGCTACAGGAATGTCCTCCTTATGTTCTCCGGACCCGCGATATACGCGCACGGTGTCGATGGGCCTTACAATGTATTATTGATCCTCCGTGACGTATCATCATCCTGGCTTGACGACGACTGGCACATGACCACTGGTTATTCCTACTCGCAGTTCGAGGCGTCGATATCCAACACCCCTCCGAACGCCGAGTTCATAGTCTACCCGATGATAGGTAGCATCAGCACGACTTTCCTCTTCAACCCGTCAATGAGCAACGATACAGAGGACCAGTACGCCTCGCTTGAGGGTAGATGGGACTGGGAGGGCGACGGTACTTGGGATACGGCTTGGGCGCCGTTGGGGAATGTGACGCATTCATTCCTGTCTGACGGCACGTACAGCGTGATACTGCAGGTTCGGGACACAGGCGGGTTGACCGACGTCGTTGCTCACAGCGTGATAGTAGATAGCGTACCTCCGACCACGGAGGCTTCGCTTTCTGGCAACGAAGGGCTAAACGGCTGGTACATCTCAGGCGTAAGCATCACGCTGACAGCGACAGATACCGGAGAGAGCGGCGTGGCATATTCCATGTACCGTGTAGATGGCGGTGCGTGGCAGTATTACCTATTCATGCCGATATCCGTTACTACGGACGGGATTCATACTGTAGAGTTCTATTCTGTGGATTTCGCGAACAACATGGAGAATGTCCGTACTGTCAACTTCAAGATAGACATGACACCGCCGACCACGACCCATGGAATATTGGGCTATACCGTCACGCTTTCTGCATCGGATAACATCGAAGGCAGCGGCGTCAACTATACCAAATATCGCATTGACGGCAGCTTCTGGCAACTGTACACAGGGCCGTTCAGCGCAGGTTCGAGCGGAGTACACACTGTCGAATATTACTCGGTCGACCTTGCAGGAAACGCAGAGACCACAAAGAGCATCACTGTCGGACTGGCGGACACAACTGCTCCGGATACTTCGATTTCTCTCGCTGGAACGGCGGGTCTGAACGGCTGGTACGTGTCCGATGT
>Ga0078972_1000422_pt2 | contig 112035 bp, 85 predicted proteins | sample YelNatPaOPGAMG01_FD_67568 | JGI IMG/M metagenome (GOLD analysis project Ga0078972, IMG submission 67568) | Hot spring thermophilic microbial communities from Obsidian Pool, Yellowstone National Park, USA - OP-RAMG-01 (SPADES assembly) (version 2) | ecosystem: Environmental > Aquatic > Thermal... | reverse complement strand
AAAAAGCTTCCGATTGTTCTATCAAGAGAAGAAATTAAAAACATCATTGACGTAATCAGAAATCCAAAACATAAATTGATAATCTCTTTGGCTTACGGCGCCGGATTAAGAATTAGCGAGGCCGTCAATTTAAAAGTAAAAGATATCAATTTAAAAGAGTTAACTATTCATCTTAAAAACGCTAAGGGCAAAAAGGATAGAATCACTATTTTTCCGGAAAAAATAAAAACCGAACTTCAAAACTTAATCGCCGGTAAAAATTCAAACGACTATCTTTTTGAAAGTGAACGAGGCGGAAAATTAACCGAACGAACAGTTCAAAAAGTTTTTGAAAACGCGCTCCTGGGAGCTGGAATTAAAAAAGATGCTACCTTCCATTCATTAAGACACAGCTTTGCGACGCATTTATTAGAAAATGGCATTGATGTCAGATTTGTGCAAAAACTTTTAGGTCATCGGAATATTAGAACAACCCGAGTTTATACTCAAGTAACAAACCCAAAACTTAAAAACATTAAAAGTCCGTTATAATAAGTAAATTGGAAGTTTTTAGATGATTTATAAAAGACGGCGCAAAGAATTTTAAAACTGCGAGGCGACTAATTCAATATGGTGGAGCCGAGGGGATTTGAACCCCTGACCCCCACAATGCCATTGTGGTGCTCTACCAACTGAGCTACGACCCCAAACCATAGAAATGTTAACTGAACTCTATTTAATGTCAAAATAAATAATCCTGTTTAATGGTCAAGATCAAAGACTAACAAAAGATCTTTCGGACAATAACATTTACGGCTCAAGCTTTTTCCAGAACTTCTATGGAGTCGTAACCAAAAACAAAGTAATCACCTAAAAATCCCAACTTTAAAAGGTTTTCAAGAGATTTAAAAAATCCGAAGCTAAATTAGCAAAATTTAACTGCTTATTTCAGGGAGGACGCTCAGTGATTTTTAACACGTCTGAACCTGAATAAGTCAGTGATATTGGGGGGAAGCCGGTTTAAATTTCATTGGTATTTCACCTTTGATTGAAGGGCCAAGACCTGGAAACAGGACTGGCAAAAATTTATTAGTTATTGAAAATATACAAAGACTGACATATTTTGAATATGCATGCTTGCAGACAGGTATTATTTGAGATCAGAAACTGGAATTTTTAGGCCTTCGGCTACTAACATTATTTTAGTTATCAATGTTATTGTTTTTTTGGTTTTAGCCATTCTTGATAATTTTGCTGGCTTCAATTCCTTAAAATGGTTCAGTCTTAATCCCAGGGATATAGCTCGGGGTTTTATTTGGGAGTTATTTACGTTTCAATTTTTACACTCAGGATTGATCCATCTGCTTCTTAATTCTTTAGCGATTTATATCTTTGGCAAACCCATCGAGTCACAACTAGGTGCATTTTCTTTTTTAAAATTATACTTTGGCAGTGGTTGTTTGGGTGGTATTTTCCATACACTTCTTGCATGGCTTTTTCCAACTCAGTACTATGGCTATGTAGTAGGAGCCTCTGCAGGGGCCTTTGGTTTAGTTGCAGCTTATGGAGCATTGTATCCTGAGCAACCTTTAACTATGCTGGTGGCCTTTATTTTCCCTATTTCAATGCGAGCAAAGTTTCTTTTGCTAATCAGCGCTATTATAGCCTTTCTTGGTTTAGTTTCAGCCAGAGATGGAATAGCCCATGCAGCGCACTTAGGAGGAATGGCCTTTGGTTTATTTTATGTAGTTTTTATTGTACGGCCATGGAACGGTCTTATCAGATGGCATCCACCAACATTATCAGAAATTAAAGAAAAATTCATTTTCGGAAAACGCGCGCACGAGGAAGAAATTAACTATGACATTGATGAAAATAGTGAAAACTATATAACCGATGTTATAGATCCTATTCTGGACAAAATTGCGCGCAAGGGCATTCATAGTTTAACGGCCAGGGAGCGGCGTATTCTGGAAAAAGCCCGTGAAAAGCTTGCAAACCAGAACAAGTAGCTTCCTGTAGCGTAATCAAAACCCGATCAGCTGCATATATGCCCAGAATCATTACCCTATTAACTGATTTCGGCTACAATGACTGGTTTGTTGGGGTTATGAAGGGGGTAATAACCTCGATTGCGCCAGAGTCACTTATTATCGATATAACCCACAACATAAAGCCGGGCGACATTCGGTCTGCAGCTTTCAATTTAATGGTTTCATACAGATTTTTTCCAAAGGGCTCCATTCATGTTGTGGTTGTAGATCCCGGAGTCGGTACTGCTCGCAAAGCGATAGTAGTTCAAACCGAAGATATGATTTTTATTGGTCCCGATAACGGTGTACTATCCTGGGCATTAGAATCGACCGATATTTGCAGGATTATTGAACTTCAAAACCCAAAATGGTTTCTAAAAAACGTCAGTAATACATTCCATGGCAGGGATATATTTGCTCCTGTAGCAGCTCATATTGCGAATGGAATAGATATTCAAGAGTTTGGCCCTACAGTTTCAGATTATTTCAAATTACCTTTTCCTGAACCAACTATTTCTAATTATAATGTCACTGGCGAAATTCTTCTGATCGATAGGTTTGGTAATGGTATTACAAATATTACAGATTCACATCTTCTGCGGACCAAGCTTGAGAAGTATAAATTCTTTGCAAATTCAAAATTTGTTGGGCGCATTCAACAATCTTACGGGTCAGTTCCTGCAGGAAAACCTTTAGTACTCAAAGGGTCGACCGGTTTTTATGAAATCTGTGTCAACTCCGGCAGTGCAGCAAGCATGTTCAATCTTGAGCCGAAATCACCTGTTACTGCTTTACTGGATTAATATCAATTTTTATTTTTGGTTAAAGGAATTGTTGTTTCAGGATGGCCCAGAAGTTAAGCAGGCTCGGTTGATAGGGTTACCGGTGTTTGAAAAAACAAATGTTTTAGTATTGTCAAGCCTGGGTGAGAGACATGGTTTGAGTTGATGCATGGCCCTGGTTAGCGGGGTTTATTTTTAAGACTATCTATCAGGATCCGGGCTTTAGATTCCCAATTATGGAATTTTAATAAAATTTCTCCCCACGACATTATTTGATCGATGCTTATTTGAAGAGACAGGTTTAATTTTTTTGAAAAATCATCAAAGTCATAATTATCAAAGGAAAAGCCACAACCGAGCATAACTTCTTTTAGTGCTGGGATATTGGAATACAATGGGCAGACGCCACAAATTGCAGCTTCAACAGGCGGCATTCCAAAACCTTCGTATTCGGAAAAATATATAAGTGTTGATGCTCGGTTAAACATGGTTCTATATTCAGGCTCTGGTAATCTGGTATAATGTTTCCATCCGTCCATTTGAGGGAATTGCAAACCATCAGGCAGATCACCGACAAAATCAATTCCATTCTGAGACCGCTGTGCTGTTTGCCAGCGTTTAAGATATTCAATCAATAATTCACTCCGTTTATGCCGCCATTTACTAATCAGGGCAAATATTCTGCCGTTTTTGGTTTTAGCTATAGTTTCAGGTCTATCAAATCCAATTCCCAGACAAACGACCGGTATTGAAACCTGGACCGACCATTTTTTACAAAGTCGGTTAATCTCGCTTACAACAAACTCTGAATTAGTAAAAAGCAGGCTCGAATTTTTAAACGAGGCCTTCATAGCTGTGTTAAAATAGAATAATTCCAATTGAGAGAAGTTGTCAGGATAATGAGTTTGGTAATAATCTGGAACAGCATCGTGAATATAGGCGGCAAGTTTTACTGGTGGTTTCAGAATAAATGAAGCAAAACCTTTCGGTAAAAGTAGCCATTGGACTCCTAACTTTTTAACTTTTTGGTATAGTCCTACCTGGTCCCAATAAATCCTGGCAATTTTACCTTTGATAGCTATATCGCAATCGAGGTATTCAATATTTTCCTTTTTTACAGGGGCCGGTATTGTGCTGTTTTTAAGAATTACAAGTCTTTCGATCTCGGGCCTGCTTGCAAGTGCCTTTATCAAACCCAGAGCCACATTCATTTGCCCAATAGTACGCGTCCTTTCAAAACAGTAATCTGCGATAGAAACAGCCACTGTCAATTTCTGCGAGTCCATACGAACAAATACGCTATACAAAAGAAATAATAAAGACTAGCTTTTATTGAAGATCCGAGTCCTGCTATTTTTGAATATTTTTCAAACCCTGGTGAATCATTTGTATTCCAATTTTGCCTGAAAATAGAAGAATGATGTTTTCTATCAAGATTAATAGGACGGACTCGTCCGGCCGCATACGGCAAACATAGGGACGCCTTACATGCCATGCGTGAACTGGGTCAGGCTGGAATCGGAGCCCGTACTGATGATTGATTGGCTTTTCAAGGGCAAACCACCAGGGCTTTGACATATTTTTCAACAAAAATTCAATCATACGAATTCAGGTTTAATAATGAATTCTTGACTTGTTACTGGTGGTAAAGGTTAATCAATCTACGATGAAAATTTGTGTTTTTGGAATACCAGAAATCTCAATCGGTAAGAAAAATCTTAAAGATAAACGATTAGATCAGGTTGATAAATTAGTTGAAGCAAAGAAAAAGACCTATGCTCAGGTTGAAGTTTTGCCCCGGGAATCTGCTGCACAGGCGGATTGCATCTTAGTAACAAAAGACGCATTGCCTGATCTATTACTTACGGATCTAGAATTTGTAGAGATGCGTTTAAGTAGAACAGAGGATGAGCATGTTCGGAGTTTACTTCAAAAGGTTAAACAATCATTGGAGTCAAATTTGCCGGTAAACACCGCTGGTTTATCTCAAGAGGAACTTCTTAAATTAGATTCATACAATTTATTGACTTCGCGGCCAGTGTTTGTTGCGAGTAATGAAGATGTTAATGATATTGACGGACTTTTGGTAAAGGCTTTTTACCATGCTGGGTACATATGTTTTTTGACTGTTGGCGGAAAAGAAAACCGGGCCTGGCCAATCAAAAATGGTACAACCGCGTTGGAAGCAGCAGGGGTTATACATTCGGATATACAAAAAGGATTTATACGGGCTGAGATAATTTCTTTTGATGACCTGATAGCCTGTGGAGGTGAAACTCAAGCCAGGCGAGCTAACAAATTACGGCTTGAGACAAAGAACTATATAATTCAAGATTACGATGTGATTAACTTCAGGTTTAACAAATAAATGCGAAAAAAATTTACAAAACAAACAGAATTTAAATCCAGGGGAGAATCGTTATGGTTTTTGGGTACATTGCTATTTCGGTGGTGTTAAGTTATTTAATAGGCTCAATACCGACAGGGTTTTTAATTGGACGGGCGCGCGGTATAGATTTGAGGCAACATGGTAGCGGGAACATAGGAGCCACTAATGCAATGCGTGTATTAGGCAAAGGCCTTGGTGTTTTTGTGCTTATAGTTGACCTGCTTAAGGGATGGATCTCTGCTTATGCTATACCGATTATCGTAAAAAAAATACTTTTCCCAGAAATTGATCAATCGGCCATGGCAGCCTGTTCAGTATTTGCTGGTGTAGGTGCTGTTATTGGCCACACATATACGGTGTGGCTTGGTTTCAATGGCGGCAAAGGCATAGCGACAAGTGCCGGGGTGTTTCTAGCTTTAACGCCTGTAGCGACGTTGATTTGCCTTGGTATTTGGTTAATTATTGTTGTAACTACAAGGCTTGTATCTCTTGGGTCGATTATTGCGGCGATTTTATTACCTATTCTTGTTGGGGTGACCGCACGACAGAGACTGATTTTAGTGGTTACTGTGATTGTATCTATCCTGGTTATTTGGAGGCATAAATCGAATATTTCTCGTCTAATAAACGGGACCGAGTCCAGGATCAGTTTTAAAACAGAAAAACCAGAGAAAACTTAAAAATGAAGATAACAATTCTTGGTGCTGGTGCCTGGGGCACAGCTCTTGCCAACTTACTGTATCAGGAAAAGCATTTGCTTACTTTATGGAGTAACTTACCGGACCATGTAGAGGAAATGCTAAAGACGCGCAGGAACGATCGGTTTCTCCCGGGGTCAGTCATCCCGGACGGTATAGAAATAACGGGCGATATTAACCAGGCTTCTTCTGCAGCTGAATGCTTAGTAGTGGCTGTACCTTCAAAGGCTGTCAGGGAAGTAACGAGGCCATTGTATAAGTTTGCCGGGATTATTGTGTCTGTCACCAAAGGTATCGAATACGAAACCGGCTTAACTATGAGTCGGGTAATCAAAGAGAATGTACAAAATGCATCGGTCGTAGCTTTATCAGGTCCTAGCCTCGCGCCCGAAGTGGCAAGAGGCATTCCGACTGCCGTCGTGGCTGCATGTAACGATATAGCGGTGGCAGAGGTTGTACAAAAACTTTTTCATCGCAAAACATTCAGGGTCTATACAAGCACAGATATACTGGGAGTAGAACTTGGTGGTGCTCTCAAAAATGTCATTGCAATTGCAGCAGGTGTTTGTGATGGGCTTGGATTGGGCGACAATTCAAAAGCTGCTTTAGTTACACGTGGCATTGCCGAGATCCGCCGTCTCGGAGTTGCCTGTGGGGCTCGTGCTGATACCTTTGCTGGGTTAAGTGGCATAGGTGATCTTACAGTGACTTGTTTCTCCAAACTGAGCCGAAATCGGACCCTGGGTGAACGTCTTGGACGAGGAGAAAAACTGGATGATATTTTAGCGTCTATGGTTGCTGTTGCCGAGGGCTATCCCACAGCTAAATCTGCCTGGCAACTTGCTCAAAAAAAGAATGTTTATACTCCCATCATCGCAGAAGTTTATAGAATGCTTTACGAAGGCAAGGACGTAAAACGTGCTTTGACAGATCTGATTGATCGTGAATCAAAGGCCGAGGATGAATTTTTTCAGTTATCCTCAAAAGAGTTGCCGTAATTTCTGACGTTTCAAATCAGTCCACGGATTATTTAGACGTTGGCTTTCAGCGATAAAATGTAATTTGGATATTAGGAAATAAACGAAACATCATGCAGTTACGGGTGTAGTGTTTTTGCTATATTGGGTTACGGATAAATTTTTATATCTTGCATGTTTTTGCGTGTTAGTTAGTATTATTTATTATTGAGGCTTTGGCCTTTAGAGGGGTCAAGTGAGCACCTTAAATATGTGTTTTCTTTGAATTGGTTTTTAAATGCGTTAATACTTAGGTGCTCAAAATTTCACCTGGCTACATAAGGTAGAGATATGACAGAGTTTTTTTACCTGGTGATTTTAATGTTGGCAGGAATTGCTTATGTTTTGGGGGCATTCTTTGTCAACAGGGTGCTTGCGCCTAAATCTCCTGATGTTGAGAAGTTCGAGCCTTACGAATGTGGTGAAAAGCCTATGGGGCCAGCGTGGTTAAGATTTAACGTTGGGTTTTATATTTTTGCATTAATTTTTTTAATATTTGAGGTTGAGACTGTTTTTCTTTTTCCGTGGGCAATAGTATTAAAAAAGATAGGGGTAATAGGTCTGGTTGAAGGCTTTTTATTTTTAGGTATTCTTATTTTTGGTCTAATTTTTGCCTGGAGAAAGGGTTACCTCACATGGCATTAGATGTAAAATCAAATGAACATATTCCTGAGCATCGCCAGGCGAGCTTAGAAGGTGGGTATTTTTTGACCCGTTTTGACTGGCTTCTGAACTGGGCCAGATCAAACTCTTTGTGGCCACTTACGTTTGGAACGAGTTGTTGCGCTATTGAAATGATGTGCACCGGCGCGTCACGTCACGATTGGTCAAGGTTTGGCTTTGAGGTAGCGAGGGCGACGCCGCGTCAGGCTGACATGATTGTGGTTGCCGGGACTATATGTTACAAGTTAGCTCCGCGATTACGGAGATTGTATTTGCAAATGCCCGATCCCAAATGGGTTATAGCTATGGGCGCCTGTACAGTTAGTGGTGGGCCTTTTTATTACGATAATTATTCTGTAGTCAAAGGTGTTGACAAGATCTTGCCAGTAGACGTTTATCTACCCGGATGTCCGCCAAGGCCGGAGGGCTTGCTACATGCATTGATGTTATTGCAAGAAAAAATAAAGAAGGAACCCGGTCTGTTCCGTAAGGCCAGACCATTGCCTGATTTTCCGTTCGAACTTCCCGAGTCAGACCCGTCAAAAGATTATACCGGAAGATGAAAAACACAGATAAACCCAGGACAGATTATGCCCAGGCATCTGATTTAACGTCCGAAGCTAAACAAGGTGCAGTTGAGCTACCAAAGAATGATTTACAGGGAAATAGTTTAGCGTCGGCAGTTTTAGCTATTTTAGGTCCAGAGGCTAAACTGGAGGCGGCCGGCTCTGAAATTACCTTTAGAGTGCCGGCGACTCAGTTACATGATTTCTGTCAGAGATTGAAAGACGCAGGGTGGGATTTTTTGGTTTTTGTGACTGCAGTAGATTTTCCTGATCAAGATGCCTTTGAGCTAGTGTACGAGATTTCAAATTACAAAGATGCCCAGCATTTTTGTTTAGTTACTAATATTCCGAGAAACGAGCCTGTGATTAGAACAGTGAGTGATATCTGGCGAACAGCAGAATGGCATGAGCGTGAAGTTTATGATTTGTTTGGGATCAGGTTTGATTCGCATCCTGATCTTCGGCGGATCTTATTAGATGACACATGGAAGGGTTATCCTTTGCGTAAGGATTATAAGGATGAATTACATGAAATGATACGACGTCCGGGTTCATGAACAACGATGTAAAAAGTGAAGTTTCTCAGCCTCAGGCCCCGTATTACGATGAAATGTTCATTAACATGGGGCCGCAGCATCCGTCAACACATGGAGTTTTAAGGCTCGTTGTGAAACTAGCCGGCGAAACTGTTTTGGGTGTAAGTCCACACATGGGTTATGTGCATAGGTCTATTGAAAAGATGGGGGAGACATTATCACCCATGCAATTTATTCATCTTACTTCCCGGCTGGATTATCTATCAGCTCACATGAATAACTGGGCATGGGCCATGCTTGTGGAAAAGGCATTGGGGATCAAACCACCCGAAAGGGCTGAATATTTGAGAGTGATTATGGCTGAGCTGACGCGTATTGCGTCGCATCAACTTTGGTGGGGTGTTTTTGGCATGGATCTAGGTGCTTTTACTCCATTTTTGTATGCGTTTCGAGACAGGGAGAAGATCAATGATATTTTTGAAAAGACCTGCGGATCACGCCTGACGATGCATTATATTTGTCCTGGAGGTGTCTTTGAAGAACCAGATGCTGAGTTTGAATCCGATGTCCGCTCCTTTATCAAATATTTTGCGCCTGTTATAGACGAATATGAGCGGTTGCTTTCCGGGAATATTATAATTCAGGAACGAACACGCGGTGTGGGAGTTTTACCTGCAGATAGGGCTAAGGCATATGGCTGTACCGGACCAGTCTTAAGGGCTAGTGGTGTGGATTATGATTTACGCAAAGTCCAGCCATATGGTGTTTATAACAGATTTGAATTTAAGACAGCAGTGGCGAATGAGGGAGATAGCTGGGCCAGGTACAAGGTGCGGCTTGAGGAGATGCGCCAAAGCTTAGAGATAATCCGTCAGGCACTGGATCAAATGCCTAAGGATGGCCCGGTGAGAGAGAAATTGCCATCTGTGATCAAAATTCCGCCTGGCCGCTATTTCGCAAGAGCTGAAGCCGCCCGCGGTGAGATAGCGTTCTTTGTTGTTGGCGATGGCAAACCAGTCCCGTGGAGACTTAAAATTCGGTCTCCAAATTTCTCAAATCTTCAAGCATTTCCGGAGATTATTCGCGGCTGGCGAGTGGCAGACATTGTTACTGTACTATCGACATTTGATATAGTAGTTCCCGATATAGACAGATAAAAATCTAAACTCTGGCATGTAAATGCAAAGCTGGTTATACAATGTAGACAGGTTAGTAGAAACATTTAGCAATTGGCTTGAGTTGAGGGTTGGCAGCAGTATAGCTGCTGAGTTTGTAAAAGCTATTCTAGCTGCAGGACTGATTGCAGTGCTGGTATCAGTGCTGGGATTAGTTCTAGTTTACCTCGAGCGTAAGGTGGCTGCTCATATGCAACAGCGGCTTGGGCCGATGCGCGTGGGTCCGCATGGGATTTTTCAGACAGTAGCTGATACAATTAAACTGATTTCCAAAGAGGATATAATACCTGCCCATGCTGACCGGGTTATTCACACTGTTGGGCCTTTGATTTGTTTTGTTGCGGCTTTTATGGTGATTGGGTTTATTCCTTTTGCTCCGGGGCTTCAGGTGGTTTCATTAAATGTTGCTTTACTTTTTATTCTTGGGATTTCTTCTGCAGGCGTTTTGGGAATTATATCAGCTGGCTGGGCTAGCAATAATAAGTGGTCAATGCTTGGCGCTATGCGTGCTGCAGCTCAGATTATATCGTATGAGTTGTCTGCAACGTTAGCGTTATTGGCGATAATTTTGTTCACCGGCACACTTGATTTACAGGGCATTGTTGAAAGTCAACGTACAGGTTGGTGGATTTGGAGGGCGCCGGTGGTTGGTATATTTGCTTTCCTCATTTACTTGATTGCATCTACAGCGGAGTGTAATCGCACTCCATTTGATATTGCAGAAGGTGAGAGTGAACTGACTGGTGGCTTTCATACGGAATTTTCTGCAATGAAGTTTGCCATGTTTTTTCTATCTGAGTTTATTAATGTTTTTACTGTAAGTGCTGTTTCTGCCACTGTTTTTCTGGGGGGCTGGATGCCTTTTCATGTGGACGGGCTTGACTCATTAAACAAAGTGTTTGACCTCGTGCCGCCATGGGTATGGTTTTCGGCAAAGACCGGTGCAATAATTTTTATTATTATGTGGTTCAGATGGACATTCCCAAGGTTACGGGTGGATCAATTGATGCGGTTTGAATGGAAATTTCTAATGCCACTGGCACTGGCCAATTTAGCGGTAGCATCTGTGCTGGCAGTAAGTGGTTTTTACTTTTTCAGATCGTGATGAAGCAGTTTATGTGAGATATGAACATCTTTAGAAAGTCAATAGATGCCTTGATGGGGTTATTGTCTGGCATGGCCCTAACCTTTTACTACTTTATTCGTTTAGACAAGGTCATCACCCAGCAGTATCCCGAAAACCGCGATTCACTTACGATGTTTCCGCGGTATAAAGGCAAGATAAGTCTGATAAAAAATGAGGCTACTGGTCTTTATAATTGTACTGCTTGTGGCCTTTGTGCAAGGGCTTGCCCTAATAATTCTATAACAGTTGAGCGAGATAAGGACCCCCAAACCAAAAAGCCCAGATTAGTCAGGTTCATATATAATTTTGACCGGTGCACTTTATGTGGCCTCTGCATTGAGGCTTGCAAGTTTAATGCTCTAAAAATGTCACAGGAGTTTGAAACCGCAGTATATGATAAGTCAGAATTAGTTCAGATCTTGAACAAGGACCGTATCCCGAATTCGTTAGTCAACGAACCCGCGCAGGATTCTTCTGGAGTCCTAACTACCGGTGTTAAATCTACTCCGCAGGCAAAGGGAGAATTATGATAGCTAAATTATTGTTTTACACATTTGCGGCATTGGCTGTAGCAACAGCCTGGACGGCGGTATGCTCCAGGAATTTGTTTCATAGCGCTCTGGCGTTAGCCGGGATGCTTGGCTGTATAGCCGGACTTTATATGACAATTGGAGCTGAGTTTTTAGCTGCTATCCAGATTATCATTTACATTGGTGGGGTTGTGGTTTTAATAGTCTTTGCTATTATGTTGCTGGCAGACGCTACAGCAGGACAGAATCCGCCAGCATCGGTTGTTCGCAGAGTATTTGCGGTAATGTCAAGTGTGTTGTTATTTGCCCTTATTGTTTTATGTGTGAAACTGTTTGGCTTTCAAAATTATCAGTCATTACCACCAAAATCAGCGCAAATTAGTTCTATCGGGGAGGCGTTTTTGTCTATTAATGATGGTTTTATTTTACCGTTTGAATTGATTTCTATTTTACTGGTGATTGTTATGGTGGGGGCCTTGACCCTGGCAAGGCAAGACTCAGACTCGAGCAATTCAAAAGACCCAACATTTAAACAATGAACATTCCTATAGGACATTACTTAATATTTTCAGCAATCATATTCGTTCTTGGAATTTATGGTTTGCTAACAAGGCGAAACATGATTGCATTATTGATATCGATTGAATTAGTCCTGAATGCTGCAGCATTTAATTTTGCAGTATTTCATTGTTTTATGCATGGTGGAGATCCTGCTGGTACAGTGTTTACATTAATAATCATAGCAATTGCTGCTGCTGAAGCTGCAACGCTTTTAGCGATAGCAGTTGTAATTACGAAGCAAAGAAGAGAATTAGACACCGAAAAACTTGCATCACTAAAGAATTAGTTGGAGGACATGATGATCGGCAATGTTTTTATGGATAATCTCTGGTTAGCGGTAGTAATGCCATTTATAGGGTTTATTCTGATAGGCGTTTTTTACAGGGCCAGATGGCATAAGCTGTCGGCACTTACAGCAATTGCTGCCGTTGGAGTATCCACAGTAATTGGGTGGGCTTCTGCGATTAATTATTTTTTTGGTGGGTATCTTGGCCAGACCATGGAATTAAAAAAATTCCAGTGGTTGCAATTCTCAGCAAATCTGGCAGCAAGCTTTGGTGTTCTGGTGGATGACATTTCGATGGTGCTTGTGGTGGTTGTGACTACAATTAGTTTATCGGTCCATATTTATTCTGTTGCATACATGGGTGGTGATCCTGGTTTCAGACGTTACTTTGCTTTCCTTAATTTATTTACTTTCTCTATGTTGGGGTTAGTGGTTTCAGTATCAATTGTTCAGATATTTGTTTTTTGGGAGCTAGTTGGGCTGAGTTCGTTTCTTTTGATAGGCTTTTACTATACCAAGCCATCTGCGGTGGCGGCTTGTAAAAAGGCGTTTATTGTGACCAGGTTTGCCGATTTTGGATTTTTGATTGGGCTTTTTTTATTGGGATATTTTGCTTGTGGATTCGATTTCATTTATTTGACGTCTAATGATACAATTCAAAAACTGGCTTCTCAGCATGTTCCTATTATCGGTGTGGATATACTTACTTTAAGTGCCCTATTAATATTTGCTGGTGCAGCTGGTAAAAGTGCAATGTTTCCTTTGCATGTCTGGCTGCCAGATGCCATGGAGGGGCCTACTCCTGTATCAGCTCTTATACATGCAGCTACGATGGTGGTTGCAGGGGTATATCTGGTGGCGCGGATGTTTCCTCTGTATTGTCATTCTGAGTTTGCACTTAATACAGTAATGTGCATCGGGGCTTTTACTTCGTTGTTTGCAGCTATAATTGCTCTAACACAATTCGACATTAAACGAGTTTTAGCTTATTCCACTTTATCTCAGATTGGTTATATGATGCTGGCGCTAGGGGTAGCTTCAGAAGAAAATACATCAGGTTTTTCTGCTTCAATTTTTCATCTGACGACGCATGCTTGTTTTAAGGCATTGTTGTTTTTAGGAGCTGGCAGTGTTATCCATGCATTAGAAACAAATGATCTTCGTAAAATGGGTGGGCTTGCAGGATATATGCCCTGGACACACTGGACCTTTTTGATTGCATGTTTGACAATAGCGGGAGTTCCGCCATTATCTGGCTTTTTTTCAAAGGATGCTATTCTGATGGCGGCGTTTGGCAGTGGGCATTACCTTGTATTTGGAGTTGCTCTTGCAACTGCCGGGTTAACTGCGTTTTATATGTTCAGGATTTATTTCATGGCATTTCAGGGTAATTTAAACAACGAAAGTGCGCATCCTCATGAATCGCCCATATTGATGAGATTGGTGTTGGTAGTGCTGGCAATTTTGAGTGCTATTTCGGGGTTCTTGCCTTTCCAAAGATTAGTGCATCGTGGAGAGATTTTTCATGAGCATGGGCTGCTGATTCCTGTTGTCTCAGTTCTGGTGAGTGGCTGTGGAATCATTACTGCCTGGGTTTTCTATGGCTTAGGTCTTCCTATAGCAGATAGATTTGCGTATGCCTTTGGTCCGATTTATAAATGGGCGTTTAATAAGTTTTATATTGACGATCTCTATTATATTGTCACGCACAAGATTATTTTTCGGTACATTTGCAGTCCTTTCAATTGGTTTGACCGGAACTGTGTAGACGGGCTTATGGATCTAATAGCAAAAGCCATATTGCTGAGTGGTGAGTGGACCCGTAAGACCGTTGTGGGAAAGATTTCTGTATATTTGCTGTGGTCTGTGTTAGGAGTCATTTTAATTATTTTGGGTTTGGTAAGCTGGAGCTATCTGGGATTGAGTATAGAAAAAGGGCTGACCGCGATTGCTGTGGTGGCATTGGTTTTTGTTTTTGTTTGGCAGTTAATCTTGAATCTTTTAAACAGATCTGAACCACTTAAAAAAATTGACAGAGATTAAATTATGGGAATTTTGAGCACAATTGTATTAGTACCTATAGTTGCTGTAATTTTGATCTCGCTTGTTCCTGAGTCGAGACCAGCATGGATTAAAAGGATTGCTTTTATTGCTGCTGGCATAAATTTATGTTTAGCAACCTGGCTGTTAATTGATTTCACTATAAAAGTTTTACATGCAGATAGCGGTGGTGCTTCTACTGCACTGGCTTTGGAATATGTAGAAAGATATCACTGGTTTGAAAAATTGGGGATTGATTATTTTATGGGTGCGGATGGTATTTCAGTTTTGATGATATTTCTTACTGCGATTGTTATTTTTTGTGGTGTTTGTGCTTCATGGGATCATTCATATCGGGTAAAGGAGTTTTTTAATTTTTTATTTTTACTGGTTACTGGAGTGTTTGGTGTGTTTGCCGCGCGCGATCTATTTCTTTTCTTTCTTTTTTATGAACTGGCGGTATTGCCGATGTATTTGTTGATAGGGATTTGGGGGACTGGTCCTCGTGAATATTCCGCGATGAAACTTACATTAATGCTGATGGGCGGCTCAGCGTTAATATTTTTGGGGATTCTGGTGTTGTATTTTGAGTCTGGAGCGCATTCATTTTCTATGGTTGAGATTGGCAGAGCCGGAGTATCGGAATCGACTCAGCGGTGGTTATTTCCTGTGATGTTTTTTGGCTTTGGTACGCTGGGCGGGCTTTGGCCGTTTCATACATGGTCACCCGATGGCCATGCTTCTGCGCCGACAGCTGTTTCCATGCTCCATGCTGGGGTATTGATGAAGCTTGGTGGCTATGGATGTTTATTATCTATGTATTTGATGCCTAAGGGGGCAATAATGTGGTCGGGGCTGTTCCTGGTGCTTACTACTATTAACTTATTTTATGGGTCATTGATAGCGGTTAAAAAGACGGATCTTAAATATATAACGGCATACAGTTCTGTCAGTCACTGCGGGCTGATACTTTTTGGTCTTGGGACACTGAATAGTGTAGCGTTTCAGGGGGCAGTATTTCAGATGTATGCGCATGGATTAATGACGGCATTATTTTTTGCGTTAATAGGCATGATTTATGGCAGGACGCACACTCGGTATGTTACCGAAATGGGTGGTTTGTTAAGTGTGATGCCGTGGTTGGGATGTGCATATTTTGTGGGTGGGTTAGCTGGCTTAGGCCTACCCGGTCTTGCTGGGTTTATAGCAGAGATACAGGTTTTTATGGGCGCGTTTTCTGTGGATTCGCCTATTGTAAAAATCTTAACTGTTCTTGCGGCGTCCAGTGTTGTTACTACTGCTGTTTATATGTTGCGTGCACTAACAAAGATGTTCTATGGCCCAATCCAAAATTCAGAGCACGCAAAATTGACAGATGCCAATCTTGTTGAAAAGCTGGCGCTTGTGATTCTTGTGTTTTTGCTTGGATTTTCGGGGATGTTTCCGGGTTGGTTGATGAAGATAATTAGTTACTCACTAAATCCGATTATGGCTCAAATTCAGCAAATAAAGTTGATTTCCGGTATTTAATTAATTTTGCATTATGATCGATCAATTCAAATTGATATCATTGGAACTATTGCTGGCGGTATTGGCGATAGGAGTATTGAGCTTGAGGCTTTTAATAAGAGGCATTGGACCGAGACTTGAAGTTGGTGTAGTGGGTTTTGGGTTAGGCGGTTTATTGATTTTAACTTTATCAGGGGCAATTCCCAATGGCCTGGGATTTGGCAGAGTGTTTTTGAATTCCGACGCAGTGTTGGCGTTTAAGGCATTATTTGTATTGTCGGGTTTTTTAGTTACTTTACTTTGTTGGCCGTTTGAGGGTGAGGGTAATAAACCACTTTTACCCCCAAAGTACAATGCAGAGGCGTTGGCATTGATGTTAGTATCAGTCCTGGGAATGTGCATTATAGTATCTGCCAGGGAACTTGTTTTATTATATGTTGGGTTGGAGATGGTGAGTTTACCATTGGTTATTTTAACTGCATTCAATACGAAGGATCATAGAAGCAGCGAAGCGGGGATGAAGTATGTGGTTTATTCTGCGTTGTCATCTGGTTTGTTATTGTACGGATTATCAATGGTTTATGGCATGGCGGGCTCAACATATCTGGATATTATCTCTCAAAGACTTACTTTGTCCTGGTTATCAATATTATCGAGCGTTTTCATATTGTCAGGGGTGGGATTTAAAGTTGCAGCGGTGCCATTTCATATTTGGACCCTGGATGTGTACGAAGGGGCACCTATTCCTGTTACAGCATTTCTTTCGGTTGCTTCTAAAGCTGCCGGTCTGGCTTTGCTTTATAAAATAGTAATTCAACCCTTTGGTGAAGTTATATTTTCCTGGCAATTATTGGTAGCGATCCTGGCAACTTTAACAATGACTTTTGGGAACTTAGCAGCGCTACATCAAAATAACATGAAACGTTTTTTAGCTTGTTCTTCAATTGCTCAAGCTGGTTACATATTAGTTGGGATGGTGAATCCGGAGCCATTTGGCCGTGCAGCAGTGATTTATTATTTGCTGGTGTATATTATTTCCAATATTGCGGCTTTTGGTGCCGTTATTGCCATAGCAAATGCGACGGGTCGGGAAGACATGCGTGATTATGTAGGTTTATCTATTTCGAATCCGAAGCTTGCATTGGTGTTTATGCTTGCAATGTTTTCTCTGGCGGGGATCCCCCCCCTGGCCGGATTTATCGGTAAGTTTTACCTGTTTGCCGCTGCTGCGAAGTTAGGTATGTACTGGCTTGTGCTTGTAGGGACAATAAATGCAACGATTTCACTTTACTATTATTTGATGGTTGTTAAATGGGCGTACCTTGTTAAACCAGATGCGCATGCATCACCGCTGCAAGTTTTTAATATACCCTTCGTACACAGGTTTGTACTTTTTGTTGTGACTGTTGGCATGGTACTGGTAGGCATAGTTCCGCATTTTATTCGGTGGGCGCAAGTTGTTGCGGGATCTGCTCTTTAATAATGTTACAGTAGAGTTTGCCGCAAGAATTGTATTATGTTTTGGGATAACTGCGATTGGGGGGATATTAAGGAACTGCAATTGAAAGGAAATAAGGGTCAGGTGGTGGTCGGAACACTATCTGAGTGCTAAGCCTATTGCCTCTTTAATTGAGGATAATCCATGTGCTTTTAATTTTTGGCTTAAGCCGATTACAATTTTTTTTGCCAGGAATGGGCCTTCGAATACTAGTCCGGTATAAATCTGGATTAGGGAAGAGCCGTTGATTATTTTTTCCCATGCATCATTGGCATTAAATATACCGCCTACGCCGATTATTGGCAGTGCTCCTCGGGTTTGTTTGTATATGTGCTTAATGATGGCAGTACTTATAGGGGCCAGCGGTCTTCCGCTCAGCCCGCCGTCTTGTTGATAAATGTTTTGTAACTGTGGCGCTATATTTTTTGGGCGTGTTATGGTGGTGTTTGTAGCCACGATACCGTCCAGGCCTTTTGCAGTAACAAGTTCAATAATTTCATCTATAGCTTCGAGTGGGAGATCGGGTGCAACTTTGACCAGTAAAGGTTTTTTAAGATGGAGGCCGGACATGGTATTGACTAATCTTGTTATTATTTCATCGAGCGCTGATTTATCCTGGAGTTTTCTCAGACCTGGAGTGTTTGGAGAACTAACATTAATGATAAAGAAATCGCACAAAGGCAGGAGAATTTTCAGGGTGTTTTCATAATCATCTGCAGCCTGGTCGAGTGGAGTTTTCTTTGATTTTCCTAAGTTGACTCCGACTGGGTGGGTGGGCCAGAGTTTTTTAGATTTTAGGGAAATAATTCTATTGGCTATAGATTGTGCGCCGGGGTTATTGAATCCCATTCGGTTGATTATTGCCTCATCTTGTACTATTCTAAAAATTCTTGGTTGTGGATTTCCTGGTTGGTCATGCCAGGTGACGGCGCCAATTTCAGTGAAGCCAAAGCCCATTGCCTCCCATGCCATAGGTGCTTCTGCGGCTTTATCCATGCCTGCGGCGAGGCCGACCGGGTTTGGAAAGTTGATGCCCATGACATTTATTGGGAGTGGTGGAGGCCGGAGCAAATGGGCCATAAGTTTAGTTGGTAAGCGCAGGGTCGAAGCAGTTTTTAGTGTGGAGATGGTAAAGTTATGGATTTGTTCGGGCTGAAATTTAAACAGAATTGGCCTCAGGACATTTTTGTATATGAATCCCATTTAATTTTATTATTTTTGGTTCATTCTTCTATAGACTTTGTAAATTTCAGCCTGGTCTGTAGGCTTTATGAGTATTTCATCAATGCACACGTGGTTTGGGCGTGTAGCTATCCAAACCATAGTTTCAGCTATATCGTCTGCCGTAAGAGGCTGAACGCCCTCGTACACTTTTTGGGCGCGGGCGATATCACCTTTAAACCGTACGATTGAGAACTCGGTTTCAGCCATACCCGGATCTAGTTCACAGACTCTGATTCCTGTGCCGCACAATTCAAGTCGTAATGCTTTACTTATTTGTCTAACGGCAGCTTTGCATCCGCAATAAACTGCTCCGCCTTCGTAAGCAGTGTGTCCGGCCACAGACCCCACATTGATGATTGTGGCCCCGGCGTTATGTGGCATGAATGGAAGAATAGCTCTTGTCATTCTTAGCAACCCGAGCACGTTTGATTGAATCATATTTTCCCAGTCTGAATCTATGCCTTCTTTGATTGGGTCTAACCCGTGAGCACCGCCGGCATTATTAATAAGAACATCTATTCTATCAGTTTTATCTTTTAAGTTTATAACAAATTCATTGACCGACGTCGTTGATGAAACGTCTAGATAAAACGCAAATGCTTCAGGGGCTCCGGTATCCATAGCTTGTTTGGCGACATTTTTAAGTCGGTCCAGACGGCGGGCGCCGAGGATCAAGTTTGAATTTAATTTAGCAAATTTTAAAGCAGCAGCAGCACCAAAGCCGCTAGAAGCTCCAGTTATTAGTACCCATTTATTTTTTAGTTCAATCATGATTGACATCTTCAATTTTATTTCTCTGGTTTGATTATCGCAATATGCTCGACATTAAAAGCTAAATTTTAAATGATTTGGTTTGTATATCAAAAAATTAGATCATAAAAATTAAATAACAGCTTTTTGAATTAGCCATATGTTTAGACCATGTATTGACTTACACGAAGGAAAAGTAAAGCAAATAGTAGGCTCGACTTTAACCGGGGTACCTGGTGATTTACAGACGAATTTTGTTTCGGTTCTGCCGCCTGAATATTACGCTGAGCTTTACAAAAAAGATGGGCTTACAGGAGGGCATGTGATAATGCTTGGGCCGGGGAATACGGAAGCAGCGAAGCGTGCGTTACGAGCTTTTCCCGGAGGGCTACAGGTCGGAGGCGGGATTACGCCTGCGAATGCGGATCTGTTCCTGGATGCAGGAGCTTCTCATGTTATAGTGACTTCATATGTGTTTCACTCTGGAAAGATTGATTGGGATCGGCTGCGTGAATTTAATCGGAAGATAGGAGCAACCAGGCTTGTGCTTGATCTGAGCTGCCGAAAGCGTATGGGCCAGTATTATGTAGTTACTGATCGGTGGCAAAAGTTTACAGAAATACAACTTAATGGATCGACTCTTGATCAACTTTCTGCATTTTGTGATGAATTTCTCGTGCATGCTGTTGATATAGAAGGCCTTTGTCAGGGTATAGATCTGGAGCTGGCATCAAGATTAGCGGACTGGTCGCCCCGGGTTATTACGTATGCTGGTGGAGTAAGTTCTATTTCTGATTTGTTTAAGTTAACCGAGGTAAGTAAAAATCGGTTAGACGTGACGATTGGCTCAGCGCTTGATATCTTTGGCGGCAGAGGTGTTAAATATTCCGATGCGGTGAAGTTTAATCAGGTTCTGAAAAACCATGGAATCGAAGGTTTAAAGCAATGGTTAAACAATAAAGGTTAGGTTTTTCCAAAGTTTATGAAAAATGATGATATAGCAAGTATCCTTGAAGAGATCGGGATGCTATTGGAGTTAAAGGGCGAGAATCCGTTTAAGGTGCGTGCATATGAAAATGCTGCCAGAGCAATCCAGGCTCTTACCGAGCCAGTAGAAAGGTTGCTTATAGAAAAACGGCTTTCTGCAGTTAAAGGTATAGGTGAAAGCATACAAAAAAAGATAGAAGAACTGGTAACAACCGGCAGACTGGCTTATTATGAAGAGCTAAAATCATCTATACCCCCGGGGCTAGTAGAGATGTTAAACATTCCGGGTTTAGGCCCTAAAAAAGTAAAAGCGCTTTATGAAAAGTTAGGTGTAGATTCCATAGACAAATTAGAAGCCGTTTGTACTTCAGGAAAAGTTGCAAACCTGGATGGTTTTGGTGAAAAGACACAGATCAAGATCCTACAGGGCATTGCGTTTAGGCGCCAGTATGCATCCAAGCATCTTTTGATAGCTGCACAGGCTGTCGCACACCCTATTTATAGTAAATTGAAACAGCATCCTGATGTTATTCAATGCAGTCTGGCTGGAAGCGTAAGGCGCTGGAAAGAAATTATAGGCGATATAGATTTCTTAGTGTCTTCTAAAAAGCCCCTAAAAGTGATTGAATTTTTTACTAAACTTGATTCTGTGCAAAATATAATTGCCAGAGGTGAAACTAAGGCTGCTGTAATTTTACAGGGTGGTATCCAGGCTGATCTCAGGGTAATTACTGAGTCTGAATATCCATTTGCCCTTGCTTATTTTACAGGGAGTAAAGAACACAACATTGTAATGCGCCAACGAGCAATAGACAGGGGCCTGAGATTGAATGAGTACGGACTTTTTAAGTCTACAGAAGAAACCCGTGATCCAGCTCTATTGTTGCCATGTTCAAGTGAAGAAGATATTTACTCGAAACTTGGGCTTTGCTACATACCACCTGAATTAAGGGAAGACAGAGGTGAGTTTGATGCTGCTGAAAAAGGGAAGATCCCGGAATTAATAGATGAAAAGGCGCTCAAAGGCTCATTACACAATCACTCGAACTGGAGTGACGGGGCTGATGATTTAATGAGTATTGCAATGCATATGGCAAAACTTGGGCTGCAGTACTGGGCAATCACCGACCATTCTAAATCTTCTCCGCAGGCAAATGGCCTGGATTCGGATAAGTTAAAAAAACAGTTTATCGAAATAAAATTAATTAATGAAAAACTTAAAGCCAAAGGTTTCGAGTTTGAATTATTAACCGGCGTAGAAGTGGATATTTTGCCAGGTGGCAAGTTGGATATCGAGGATGAAGTGCTTGCTATGGCCGATGTCGTGGTGGCCAGCCTGCACTCTGGGTTTTCTCAGGATGAAAAGGAGATTACAAACAGAATTATCTCTGCTGTTAAGAATCCTTTTGTTCATATTCTTGGACATCCTACAGGCAGGCTTCTGCTTGAACGAGAGCCATATAAAGTGGACATTAAGGCTGTTATAGATGCTTGTTCTGAGACTGGGACATGGATTGAACTTAATGCTCATCCATCTAGATTAGATCTGGATTGGCGGTATTGGTCATACGCAAAATCTAAGTGTGTTAAGTGCGTAATAAATTGTGATGCTCATAATCTTAACCATGTTGAATTTCTCAGGCTCGGGGCGGGGATTGCAAGGAAAGGATGGTTAACAGCGGCTGACGTTATTAATACTCAACCGCTGTCTAAATTAAAAAAGTTGCTCAAATCAAAACGATCATAATCGGTTTTACCTCGAGGCTGACGCGGGGATTGCAAGGAAAGGATGGTTAACAGCGGCTGACGTTATTAATACTCAACCGCTGTCTAAATTAAAAAAGTTGCTCAAATCAAAACGATCATAATCGGTTTTACCTCGAGGCTGACGGATTAACACGCCTTTGAATGTTTCTATAGTGGTAGCCCTTATGCAGGATCGAAAAAACCAAGTCTCAGTCCTTATTGTAGGCAGGTAGAGGTTTAAAAGTTTTTATAAGTTCAAATTGCTGAACAAGTAGTTATTGCACCGGGACACTGGCTATAAAATTTTTTAATTATTCCATTGGCAAAACTGAAAGAAACAAAAAAACATTGGACAATTTTAAAAATTCAGGCACTATATTTTGGCGTAGTCCGTTCAGCTTAAATTTAACCATTAAAAAAGAACAAGTATGCTTGGAATAGAAGACATGTGGATTGCTCTTGCATATATCTTATGCATATTGAGCACAATAATTTGCGTGATATATGGCATTGTCAACTGGAATAAAGGTGATGAACCTACACGTCCGGAAGACATTAGCTGGAGTAAAGAAGAACAAAAGGTTGAAGAAGAGATCCAGTAATAAAGGAGGTTTGTTATGTTTGGGCAGATTAGTCTTGTTGATATAGTAGGTGTGATTTTATACATGTTTGTGACGGCATATCTTGGCTGGCTTGGTTACAAACATACCAAGAGTTCTACAGATTATCTTGTTGCGGGCAGGAAAGCGCATCCTTTTATAATGGCGCTAAGTTATGGAGCTACTTTTATTTCCACTAGCGCGATAGTTGGCTTTGGTGGTGTTGCGGGGCTATTTGGTATGAGTCTGCTATGGTTGACATTTTGTAACATATTCATAGGGATCTTTATTGCATTTGTTTTCCTTGGCGGAAGAACTCGTCAACTGGGTCACAGACTTGATGCACATACATTTCCAGAGTTATTGGGTAAAAGGTATCAAAGCAAATTCATTCAAGTTTTTATAGGCTTGATAATAGTCTTTTTTATGCCGTTGTATGGTGCTGCGGTCTTGATCGGTGGAACTGAGTTTATCAGTACTGTATTTTCCATGTCTTATGGGACTGCCCTGTTCTTATTTGCTACTATTGTGGCTGTTTATGTTATTTTTGGTGGTCTGAAGGGGGTGATGTATACCGACACCTTCCAAGGTTGCATAATGTTTATTGGCATGTTGATATTTTTGATTTTTAGTTATGCATATGTTGGTGGAGTTATAGAGTCTCATAAAGCCTTAACAGAGCTTAAAGATTTAGTACCTTCGAATTTAGTTGCTATTGGACATCAGGGGTGGACTTCTATGCCTAAGTTCGGTTTCGGTGCTAAGGAGTACGATTTATGGTGGATTATTGTTTCCACTATAACGCTGGGTGTGGGAATAGGTGTGCTGGCGCAGCCGCAGCTGGCTGTACGATTTATGACTGTTAAAAGTCGACGTGAGCTTAACAGGGCTGTATTAATTGGTGGGATATTCATCCTGGCCATGACTGGTGTGGCCTTCACGGTTGGTAGCATTTCAAATGTTTATTTTGTCAAGCATGGTAAAGTGTTTAATGGCAAAATTGTAAAAGTAATAAACGAGGATAAACAGCACGTGTTGCTGCAATTGACTAAGAAAACTGATTCTGGTGAGTGGGTGAATATTGTTGATGAAAAGACCAATGCTCCAAAGACGATCCCTGCTGTTTTAGCTGATCCACAGATTAAGTTAAAAGACCTTTCGCCAGATGAGAGAACAAATAAGATTTTTCAAGCCAGAAGTATTGCTGTAGTTAACGCTGGTGGGAACCCTGATCAGATAATACCAACATATGTGGCGACTGCTATGCCGAAATGGTTTAGTTTGATATTTCTATTGACTTTATTGTCTGCTGCAATGAGTACTTTATCGAGTCAATTTCATACGATTGGCACTGCTGCAGGACGCGATGTTTTTGAGAGATTGTTCAGCGCTGGCAGAGCGAATGCTGTGAGTTCTGATACAACCATATTTATTGTGCGGATAGCTATTTTAATCACTTTAATTTTTGCTGTTGTTTTTGGTTATTACTGGCGTGGTGAGTATATAATTGCCAGGGCAACTGCTATCTTTTTTGGGTTATGTGCAGCTGCATTTATGCCGTCATTTATTTGTGGGCTTTATTTTAAATGGGTTACTAAGCCTGCTGCTATTTGCTCGATAGTAACCGGATTTGTGGTTTCGTTATTCTGGCTAGTACTGGTCAAGTCTCAGGAAGCACAAGCCATAGGAATCGTTCAAAAATTGACTGGTGGTAAAAACAGTATCTTAGCTGATTATCCAAACTGGCCTGTTGTTGATCCGATTGTGGTGGCCTTACCAATTTCTGCATTAGTGTTGATTATTGTATCACTGATAACGAAAGCGCCTGCTGAGGAACATATTAAAAAGTGTTTTGGGAATTCAGAATAAATATGAGAGATTAGAAATCAGAACTTTATCGGCCCTGGCCAGGTGTCTGATAAAGAGTTCTTTTGTGAATAGTTGTTGTAGTAAGAAGCAAATTTTATACTTCCATTCAAATTTTTTGCAGGTATTCAGTGATTAGCCGGGGTTTTATTTATACTGGACCTTTTGCTTCAGGCTTGCAAAGATTGATCCATGGCAAGAAATGCTATTGTTACAGGAGCAGGTAGTGGGGTGGGGCGCGCTACTGCTTTACTTCTGGCTAAGAACGGCTGGCTTGTGGCGATAATAGGTCGTAGACAGACAACTCTTCAGGAAACGATCAGATTAGCCGGTGTTTGTTCAAACCTTCTGTTACCATTTCCTTGTGATATAACTGATCGGAAATCATTAGAGAAGACGGCCAATCAGATTTTGGATAAGTTTGGAAACAGAGTTGATGTTCTTGTAAATTCTGCTGGGACCAATACACCCAGGCGGAGTTTATCTTCTTTAAGTTTCGAAGATTATGATAAAATAATAAATACGAACCTAACAGGCGCATACAATTGTATTCAGGCCTTTTTACCTTCAATGCGCAGTAATAGATCTGGAACAATTGTGAACATTGTCTCAGATGCAGGAAAACAGGCTAGTCCCAAAGCAGGCGCTGCTTATGTGGCTTCAAAATTTGGCCTGGCTGGCCTTACCCAGTCGATTAACGCCGAAGAAAGAAATAATGGAATTAGAGCTTGTGCTATTTTCCCTGGTGATATTGATACTCCGTTGTTAGATCTCAGGCCTGAACCACCGTCACCGGAAGCCAGAAAAAAAATGCTTATGCCGGATGATATAGCCAGATGCGTCATGTTTGCGATCGATTTGCCCGAACATGCAATTTTAGAGGAGATGCTGATCAGGCCTCGTTAATGGTTTTTGTATATGGTAAACAATATTAAGCCAAACATACGTTCATTGTTAGCAGAAGAGATTGAGTCACTTTTGAAGTATTGGGGTCAACCTGCATATCGTACGAGGCAATTGCTCCAATGGCTTTATAAAAAGCATGCTGACTCCTGGAGTGTTATGGGGAATTTACCTGCTTCGTTGAAAACGAAACTTTCAGAAAAGTTTGAAATCCGGTTGCCTCAGCTTGTGACTGTACATTCATCTGATAATCAAACGTATAAATTTGTTTGGAAACTCGAGGATGGGTTCTGTATCGAAAGTGTTTTACTGCCGGCTAGTCCCGGTCTTTATGGTGAAGCAAACGACCGCAGAACGTTATGTGTATCTACTCAGGTGGGTTGTGCATTTAGGTGTAATTTTTGTGCTAGTGGGTTATACGGGCTCAAGCGAAACTTGCAACCTCATGAAATTGTCGGACAGGTTTTGGCCACAGAAAAATGGTTTGCAGAGAACCATAGGGATCATGAATTATCGGACAGGATAATTAATAACATTGTTGTAATGGGCATCGGCGAGCCATTCGCGAATTATTCGAACCTGATGACTGCTTTGAAGATAATTAACGCACCTTGGGGATGTAATATTGGGGCAAGAAAAATAACCGTATCAACTTGCGGCTTACCCCAACAAATCCGCAAGTTTGCAGATGAACCTTATCAATTTCGATTGAGTATCTCGCTGCATGCGGTGACTGATGAATTAAGGAACAAACTTATGCCAGTAAACAAAAAATACCCATTGAACGAGTTAATTGAGGCAACGGAGTATTACTCTGAGAAAAAAGGGAAAATGATTACCCTGGAATATGTGCTAATCGATAAAATAAATGACCGTCCGGAAGATGCAAGGCGCCTGGCGCAACTTGCCAGACGTTTACATGCCAGAGTCAATCTCATTCCCCTGAATCCTATTGAAAAATCAAGTTTTAAGAGATCATCGCCTCATGCCATAGATGAATTTATAAAACGATTGAACTCAGCTTCTGTGACCACGACTCTTCGTGCTGAAAAAGGCACTGACATAAACGGTGCTTGTGGACAACTGAGATTACACTTTGAAAAATAAAACATCAAACTTCGGTATTTATGTGCTTCTGAATTCGGCTAAAGGAATGTGTTTTATTTCACCTCTCCAGTTTCATCCGATGCCAGGCTAGTTTTAGGGATTTCGAAAAGGGTGGATCCTACTAGCCTACACGAGACTAAGTTAAGCTAAAAGGCATGAATGGCAAAAGGTACTATTGTTTGCAGTAGATAGAACGATTTAAATTGCGCCTGGTCGACTTTGACGGGATTGGATTTTGAATGAGATAAGCGCGATTAGAAAATGATATTGCAGAATAACTGTGCAAATATCGATTACTGCAGCGGTTAGTAGCATTTTACCTGTCAACCACTGTTTGAGAATTTATTTCCCTGGTTGGACATAAAGTCCGGGAATTGAGTTTTGGAGGACTTGACATGATTCTGAGAGTATCTTAACGTTATGGCGGCAATGGGGTCTGCCGTTCCTGCAAGGAGAAACGCCCTCTGGCTGATGACTCCTACCGAAAAATATGTTAAAAACGGTAGAGAGTTAACAATCAAAAAACCTAGTAAAATATGGAGAGTATTTTTGATTTGATTTCCAATAACGTATGGTTTAACGCCTCGATCTGGATAGGACTGGCTTTCCTGGCAAGTTTAATTTCTATAAGAGTTGGATTATCGGTTGCTTTGGTTGAAATTGTAATTGGTGTCCTGGCTGGGAATATTCACATTGTGGCAAACGAACCAATTTTGCATTCAACAGCCTGGTCGGACTTTTTAGCCATGCTTGGCAGCAGCGTATTAACATTTCTGGCCGGAGCAGAAATGGATCCTGTTTCTTTCCGTACCAGTCTAAAGCCAGGTTTAAGTATCGGATTCATTGCGTTTTTATTACCATTTGTTGGTGTTTGGATATTTGCACAATATTTTTTGGGTTGGTCTTTGGCTCAAGCACAGATTGCAGGTATCGCCCTGTCGACTACCTCAGTTGCTGTTGTCTATGCGGTAATGATTGAAACGCAGCAAAATGAAACTGCCTGTGGGAAAATGATTCTTTCTGCTTGCTTTATCAATGATCTTGGAACAGTTCTGGCCTTAGGTGTTATATTTGCCAACTTTAACCTATGGTTGCTTATTTTTATTGTTGTGACGTTGATCATGCTTTGGTTTATGCCAAAAATTACTAGCTTTTTCGTGAGCCGTTATGGAGCAAAGAAGGTAAGCGAACCTGAAATTAAATTTCTATTTTTTATTCTTTTTTTACTAGCTGGCTTTGCGACTATTGCAAAAAGCGAGGCTGTATTACCAGCGTATCTGCTGGGGCTGGTGGTTGCTGGTGTATTTCATCGGGACAAGACATTAATTTTTAGGATGAGAAGTATAGCATTTTCTATCTTTACACCTTTTTATTTCATTCGTGCTGGCTCACTTGTATCGTCAACTGTACTAACCTCTGCAATTGGCGTCATCATACTATTACTCCTTTTAAAGATGGTTACGAAATGCATAGGCGTGTTCCCTCTATCTCGTGTATTTTATTTAAATCCAAGGTTAGCAACGTACACTACATTGCTAATGTCTACCGGACTTACTTTTGGGACTATATCTGCATTTTTTGGGTTTCATAACCACATCATAGATCAGAGCCAATATTCAATTTTAGTAATTGTTGTTATTCTTAGTGCCTTTGTTCCGACAATTATAGCCCAAAAATTTTTCTTGCCGTCGCATGTGGAGTTGAACGAATGGGGAAAATATTTTGAACAAAAGAATAATAATGCAAAGTCATAAATATGAACAAAGTGAATATGGAGGGTTATATGTTTAAAAAGATTCTTGTAGGTTTTGATGGCTCCAAGGGTGGTCGGGCTGCCTTAAAGCGAGCCATAACATTGGCTAAACACTATGATGCTTTTCTAAAAGTATTATGGGTTAGACAACCGCTCCCGCGCTATGCTGATTTGCCTGGCGAACCTCAAGGTGAATCAGAAGAAGCTAATGAGTATTTCCAAAAATTAAAGAGTGAAGTTGACGAGCTTGCTGCTCAAAATTTCATGAAAATAGAGTTCGAAATGCGTTATGGCCACCCAGCTAAAGTAATAGTCAACTATGCGAAAGAGGAGGATTTCGATCTTATTGTTGTTGGTCATAGTGATCATTCAGAATTATGGGGGCGCTTGCTCGGCGATACGGCTGACCGAATCAGCGATCATGCACACTGTAGTGTGTTAATTGTTAAGAACTAATTTAAAAAGCCCGGGCCCAAATGTGGATAATTTTGGGCTATTCAACCGATGAAAATAGTACTGAGTTCGTTTAAAGGTCTGACATAAGGCCTTTACTACTTTGCAGGCCTAAATGTAAAATGGTATTAGGCACATGAACGATAATCACAAAAGACATATTGTTGTGACCTTCCAGTACATTAATAAATTGCTGGCAGATGCCGAAGCTATGTTGAACACTCAAAAGCAGGATACTATTTTTTCTGAATTTAACCTCGATCTGCCTGTAGAGAAACACCAAGAAATTAAGAGTCGAATCGAATTGATCAGAAACATTATGCTCCAACTAATGAAAGAATATGATTTGCCACAACCTAAGGCCAAGTCTGGAGCTCTTTGGGGGATTATTTGTTGTATTAATTCTGCACAGATCGCTCTGGTAGAAATAGATCCTAGGCGCATGGAAGGTTATGGACGTCTTACTGCAGAAGATGCTAAGCAAGTCGAAAAGATTAATGCTGAATTGAAGAAGCCTTTGGATTCATTAATGATTTATCTGAGTAGTTTTGTTCATGTATAGTTTGGGGATAGAACCTTATTAGCAAGTGAGGAATCTTGGATTTGTTGCCATGATCAGTCGGTATGTGTAGAAAGTTTTGTTAACTGGCTTCAGTTCAGTCCTTAGTTTTTAGGTGTTTAGTAAGACTATGTTATCTTAATTCTTTTGGGCGTTTTTGCAGGTAGTGCCAGAACATATTGCATTCTTGAGGCGAAAATTCAATCCATTGTCCGGGCATTAAGTTTTCTAATGTAATACAACCGATCTTAACTCTAATAAGTCTCAGGGTAGGATGTCCGATTGCTGCCGTCATGCGTCTGACTTGTCTATTTTTGCCTTCGAATAGTTCGATGGCTATCCAACAGTCCGGCACATTTTTTCTAAATCTTATAGGTGGATTTCTGGGACCTATTTGTGGTTGAGGTTCTAAAATCCAGGCCTTGCATGGCAATGTCCTGTAACCCTGAATTGTGACCCCATGCATGAGTGTTGATAGAGCCTGGGGTGAGGGTACCCGTTCGACCTGGGCCCAGTATAGCTTAGGGCACTTGCTTCGTGGATCGGTCAATAGTTTAGTCCATTTAGGTTCATCACTCAGTAGCAATAGGCCTTCAGTCTCTGCATCTAACCGACCAATTGGGTATACTCCTTTAGGGAATCCAAACCTGGCTAACGTATCGTAGGAAGAGGCGTCTCTTGTAAATCTTGTTATGACTCCATATGGCTTGTTAAAAGCTATAAGCATCGGGCTTTTTTATCGGATGTTATTATTATTGCGCCATGCATGGCGCTGATTATTCATTTATTCATAACACTGATTTATAAACTTCCAGGACATGTGTTGCACATTGTTCCCATGAAAATAAACGCGCACGCGCTATTGACTTCTCGATAAGCTCAGATCGCAATCGGTTGTCAGTGGCTATTTTTTTCATTGCAGTCAAGTATTCATTGACATTCAAGTCGGCATAGAGAGCTGCGTCTGCGGCTATCTCAGGGATGCTTGCCACTGGCGAGCAAACTACAGGGCAGCCCAGTGACATTGCCTCTAAAATTGGTAATCCAAAACCTTCGAATTTGCTTGGAAATATGAGTGCAATAGCTTTTGCATACAAATATCCAAGTACCTCATCTGGTTGGAAGCCCAGATAGAACCAATCAGCGGGGGGGGCTCCTTCATTTTTTACACCTTGCCACCTTGCACCAGTGATTAGTAAGGGGGGGAGATTAATGCCTGAACTTTTGGCTAGTGAGTAAACTTCTTTGAGAAGCTGAAGGTTTTTGCCCGGCTCAAGTGAACCCACGAAGAGGAAATACTCGGATGGGATTTCAAAATCTGGTTTGCGCTGAGACTCGAGGCGGTCGAAACCGTTATAAATGACAATCATCTTATCGTATGATAGTCCGAGCAATTTATGAGCATCCTCAGCGGTAAATCTGCTTATACAAATTATTTTTGTTGCTGAATGAATACGTGCGATCCTATTTTTAAAAGACCAGCGATGCCACAGCCGGAATCTCTGAGGGTTATGAAAAATGGCCAGGTCATGTAATGTAACAACTTCTTTTATGCCTTTGGGTGCTGTAATCAACGGACCTGCCGTGGAGTGCAATAAGGCTATGTTTTGAAGTGTTAAAATTTTAGGAGCGATGTGTCTTGCCCAATAAAGTTCGCGGTATAGTGTCCGAAATGCTCTTTGTGGTTGGACATATTCATAATTTTCCACTTCCCATGCTATTGGTGTTATATCAAACCCTGAAGCGACCTTTCTTAATCCTTTCAATAGACCACGCACATAACGGGATATGCCTGCCCTTGTTGTGTAAATTGGATTTGTGTCTATTGCAATCTTTGTCATTTCAATAATGAATTAAAGCTAAATTAATATCGGTATTATCCAACTCTCTATCCATACAATCAACAATGTTTTTGGTAGGTTAATTTCAATCTGGGGTGATATAATAAAAGTGTCTAAATTCGAAAACAAAGTTTGGAGTGCACATGCGAAAATAAAGCCTTGAGTTAGTCCTGGATTATCACTATTTTTGTTCAGGTCTTGTACACTTTTAGCTAATTTTTAAATATTAGCTATTAATCAGACATTGAATAGGCTATGCCCTTTAATATTCACTCAATATATGATCTTGTCTTCAAGATTTGGAGACGCAAACGTTTCAATTTATTTCTGGAGTATCTAAAACCCCAGAAGTCTGATATCCTGCTTGATGTTGGCGGCTATCCATGGTTTTGGCTTTCTCACCCTCAGCCAGTCGCACAAATTGATGTTCTAAACATCCACAAGATCGATTGGGATGCGAGTCAACATCCGGATTATAATATCAAAACCATTATTGGCGATGGATGTTCACTCAATCTGCCAGATAAGTCATATGACATTGGATTTTCAAACAGCGTGATAGAACATGTTGGTTCATGGGAGAAACAAAAACGATTCGCCGCAGAAATCCGTAGAGTAGCTAATGCTATCTGGGTGCAGACTCCTGCATTCGAGTGCCCTATTGAACCACATTATATTGCCCCCTGCATTCATTATTTCCCTTCAAACGTCCAGAAAAAAATTATTAGATGGACCTCTGTCTGGGGATGGCTCGAAAGACCAGATAAAAATAAAATTAATGAAATGGTTGAAAATACTCGCCTGCTTAGAAAATCCGAAATGATAGAGCTTTTCCCTGATTGTAAAATTATTACTGAAAAATTATTTGGGCTAATTCCAAAATCCTATATTGCTGTCAGACTTAAACAGTAACCTTATGTGATGTTTCAAAATTATCCATTTTAACCCAAAAGGTATTCATTTTATCGAGATATTATCATCAAAACTTAAGTCATCACGAACCTAAAGCATTTTGCATAATTTGATGGATCATCTTTGATAATTTATCAATCAAAACTCAAGATTAAAAATTCTATAATTGGTATTGCGAAAAGGATATTTTTGTTCACCTACTATAGTAGACAATATGGGATGCCCAAAGGGAAGTCCTTTTTCCATTACGATTTTTAACAAACTCTATAAACAAGACAGGGTGCAGTTTCAGAATGGTACTGTCTGCGTTGGGGGAGAGTCGTATTACAGCAAGGTATTTTTATTAGATTAGTTGTTTTCACAGGCAATCAAGTTGTTGATTTTTATTTTTTTAGATTACATTGGTGTAAGTTGTAGGCAACAATACATTGATTGTATGATTCTGAGAAATGGGGAATATCTTGGCCCAATCTATCAGCGGGGGTGTATTCATATCAATGTAATCAAGACGCTATGGCTGGAGTATACAATTATTATTGCTGAGTCATTTTCAATTTCATGGCCGATTCACATTTTTGGGCCAGGCACAGGGCAAGTTCCATAGGAATTTAGATTCTTTGACTGGTAGCGTTAGTATCGGGTTTATCTACTATGGGGTCTGCCTGTCTTCGGTGCTAAACTGTTTGCTTTGCAACCAATGATTCAAGGCATTAATTGCCAGGTTGCACTCATTTTTCAGTGATACTGCATTTATCCGTCAAACGTTATAATTCTCGAATTTGGGTTCTGATTCTGAGATTATTTGTTAGAACTTGTTGTTAAGTTGAATTTGGTCACAATGATGAAGATATTTTTAGATGCATTGCAAAAAAGTATTGAACAGTAATTAAAAAAAGATTAAAGATTATTATCATGCTTTTTACGATTTATGCAATTTGTTTTGGGGTTGGGATGTTATTCACATTGGTTTCGGTGATATTATCGCATGTGTTTGACTTTGATCATGGGGTTGGTTCTGACGTTGGGGCTGACATAGGGGCTGATGTAGGTGCCGGTGGCCATGTAGAAGCTGGGTTTTCTCATGCTGATGTTGCGGGCTTTGCTCCGGTGGGGCCTACGACAATATCTGCATTTATAACTGGGTTTGGTGGTTTTGGTATGGTTTTTTCAAGTATTGAGGCAACAAAGAGTGCTTGGTTAAGTGCGCCTCTATCGATTTTATGTGGTTTTGCGAGTGCTGCGTTGGTTTTCTGGATTTTTCATTCGGTTTTCAAGAATGTTCAGAGTACAAGTGAGGCCAACGTAGGCTCGCTAGTAGGATCGGAAGCAGTTGTGATAACGCCGATACCAGAAGGCGGGGTAGGCGAAATTTCGTATGTTAATAAGGGTTCCAGGTACAACGCACCTGCACGTTGTGATTCTGGAGTACAAATTGGCGCAGGTACGAGAGTAAGAATTAAAGGTGTATCTGCTAATATATTTTTTGTGGAGGAGTTGAAATGAACTCAGAATTAGCATTTTTTGCGGCTCAGGCAACATGGCCATTTGGTTTAGTGGCACTAGCGATACTTGGTATAGTAGTACTGATTTTTCTTTTTGGAGCAGTTTATGCCTCGCGGTACACAAAGGTTGGGCCGAACGAGGTTTTGATAGTATCTGGACGCAAGTATAGATTTGTTGACGTAGATGGTTCTGTTCGGACGCGCGGGTTCAGGATAGTCAAGGGTGGTGGAACTTTTGTGATGCCAGTTATTGAGAAAGTCGATATTTTATCTCTGGAACTACTCACCATAGATGTTCAAACGCCTGAGGTTTATACCAGTAAAGGAGTCCCTGTTAGGGTTGACGGGGTGGCCCAGATTAAAGTCAAAGGTGATGATATATCCATAGCAACTGCGGCGGAGCAGTTTTTAAGCAAGGGCAGTGATGAGATCCGCAATATTGCTACTCAGACGCTGGAGGGGCACTTGCGAGCAATTCTTGGAACGTTGACTGTTGAGGATATTTATCAGAACCGTGATGCTTTTGCAGCTAAAGTTCAGGAAGTTGCTGCTGGTGACATGGCTAACATGGGGCTAGCAATTGTAAGTTTTACCATACGCGATATTAAAGATAATCAAGGGTACCTGGAAGCACTCGGCAAACCAAGAATCGCTCAGGTAAAACGTGATGCCTTGATTGCTCAGGCTGAAGCCGATAGGGATGCAATGATTCGGTCTGCTCAAGCAGCACAACAGGGACAGGAGGCTAAATACGCTGCTGACACCAAGATTGCTGAAGCTGAAAGAGATTATAAAATCAAATTAGCTGAATACCAGGCAACCGTTAATCAAAAGAAAGCCGAAGCAGATTTGGCTTACGATCTTCAAAAGTTCAAGACTGGGCAATTGGTTAAGGCCGAGGAGATCCAGGTAAACATCATAGAAAAACAGAAGCAAATCGAGCTTCAGCAACAAGAAATCTTGAGAAAGCAGAAAGAACTAGAAGCTACGGTTCAAAAGCCTGCTGATGCGGAACGATATAAGATGGAAACTCTGGCTAATGCGCAGAAGTTTAGATTAGAGACTGAAGCCATTGGTGAGGCAAATGCTACAAAAGTTCGTGGCCTGGCCCAGGCTGATGTAGTGAAGGCCACTGGTTTAGCCGAAGCTGAAGCACGTAAAGCCCAGGGTTTGGCTGAAGCTGAAATAATTGAAGCCCAAGGTAAGGCAACGGCCGAAGCTATGAAAATGAAAGCCGCTGCATTTAAGGAGTACAATGAAGCAGCAGTAGCCGATTTAATTGTTAAAACTCTGCCGGAGATTGCCTCAAAAATAAGCGAGCCTTTGTCTAAGGTCGAAAAAATCGTCGTCATTAATAGCGGCAATTCCGGCGGTGGCGTCAGTAAAATCACTTCCGATGTAACCCAAATAATTTCTCAGTTGCCTCCTGTAGTGGAGTCTTTAACAGGTATAAAGCTTGATAAATTAATTGAGCAGGTGCCGGCTTTGAAGAATGCTATAGATAAAGAAACCGATAATAAATCAACTTCAACATAGCTACCAGGGACGAGCTGAACAAACATTCATTTGATTGGTTGCAAGATCCTTTTCTCGGGTTACTATTGTGTATTTTTCTGTTCGCTTTTTAGAAAGTCATTGTGCAATACAATCCTGGGTTCTGATCTTGTTTGTTCTCGTATCCAAAGATTTCTATTAGTTTTAACAAATACGTTTGAACATTAAGTGGGGGTATTGAACCCTTTACAAAGCAAGTTCAGAATAATTTGTGTTGGTCGAAAATCTACAAAAATTGACCTGAAACCTCATATGCAAAATTTTCGAAATGATTAATACTTCTAGAAAGTCCAAAGACATTAGAGCATCAATTATCAAACAAAAGGAAACAAAGTTATGAACGGTAAATTAAAAAATGTATTTAATGACGTAGCCAGTAGTATTGGCTCAAATACAGCGCCGGGCTTGCTAATAAAATCGCTAATTATAGCAGTTTGTGGTTTAGCAAGTTTGGTCGTTAATGGGGAATTAACTCACAGGTATAGTTTTGATGATACTGCTGCAGTTATTGATTCAGTGGGTTCGGCTCATGGTACCCTCCAGGGTGGTGCATACATAAGCAGCGGGTCTGTTTATTTAGACGGAACTGCTGGTACCTTTGTAGATCTACCGGGAGGATTGATCAATGGCTATAATGCTGTAAGTTTTGAGGCGTGGGCGAGCTTTGGTCAAAACGGGAATTGGTGTCGGTTATATGATTTTGGCGATACTAGTCCATCTGGGAATGGACGTTTCTATGTAATGATGACGCCGCATTCTGGCAATGGTGATGCTCGTGTTTCGATTGCTGATGCTGATCCTGGATACAATCATGAATTTGTTGGGATATCACCAGGTGTACTTGATTATAAAGAAAATGTTCATATTGTGACCGTATATAATCCTGAGAGCAGATTTATTGCACTTTATATTAATGGGAAAATAGCCGGTTTTAACACGAATGTGCCTGTTTCTTTGTCTGCGATCCAAAATGTAAAAAGTTATCTAGGGAAATCTCTTTATAATCCTGATGCTTATTTAGTTGGGAGCATAGATGAATTTAGAATTTACAATCATGCTCTTTCTCCTGCAGAGATTGCTCTAGACTATGCCAATGGTCCATCCATAGTAAGTAGTGATACAGGGAACCTTGTAGGGCTTGAGATATTGGGTAACAATTCTATGAAATTAGGTGCAATTCAACTGCTGGATGTGAAAGCAAATTATTCCAGGATATCCGGTGTAAGTCTTTATGGTGATCCTAAAGTTCAATTTATTTCGGACAACCCTGAAATAGTAAAGGTAGGGACAGATGGCAGGGTTGTGGCAATGGCTGTTGGCAATGCCACAGTTACGGCTACATACATGGGGGTAAGCGCATCTATCCAAATAAAAGTGCAGGAAAAGCCACCTGTTCTGGTTCATAGATACAGTTTTACAGAAGACGCCTCGGACTCCATTGGTGGAGCGCATGGTGAACTAATTGGTGGAGCATATATTGATTCTGGGAGTCTTGTCCTTGATGGTACAAGTGGATATGTAAATCTCCCTAATGGATTAATTTCGGGTATTTCGTCCATTACAGTTGAGACCTGGGTGACAGATTTCGGGAGTCGGTCGTGGGCCAGGGTGTTTGACTTTGGCGATAGTGCCCAGGGTGAAGACTTGACCGGGCTTGGTACAAAATATCTGTTTTTATCATTGCCTGACGGTGATGGTTTCCTACGTGGTGAGTATAAGTCGCCAGACGGCGTTGTGCAGATGGTTCGTTGGAGCGGTAGACCTGTAATAAATCAGAAGACGCACATAGTTTTTACGAGCAAGGCAATCGATCATACAGCCAGGATTTATGTTAATGGACGAGTTGTTGCCGAAAACACTAATATCACCATAACACCGATGGATCTGGGAGAAACATTGAACAATTGGATCGGAAAGTCTCAATTTAACGATCCTTATTTCTACGGTTCCATTGACGAATTTCGTATTTACGACGGAGCATTAGATCCATTAATTATTGCTGCACATACTGCTGCTGGGCCGGATAAACTGGTTGATAACGTTGGATCGTTACTAGCTTTAAAAATTAATGCCAGCGATTCAATGGATGAAGGTGGCGTTCAAATAATGAGTGTTTTAGCCGATTTCGATCAGATCGCTAATGTTCCACTATCGTCAAGCATTGGTCTTGAGTACTCGGTTGATAATCCTAAGATTGCCAGCGTTACTGCTGACGGCAAGTTATTAGCACTGAAACCGGGGGTTGTTACAGTGACGGCGAAGTTCGGCAGCTTAACTCAGACAAAAACTATAAAGATTAATGAAAAGCCGGCAGCTTTGATTCATAGGTACAGCTTTGATAATGATTTTTCGGACTCTGTAGGAGGGGCCAATGGCATACCTGTTGGTGGAGCAACTATTGCAGATGGTGTACTGCAACTCGATGGTAACGGTTCTTATGTGGATTTGCCAAATGGATTATTTACAAACATTTATTCAATCACCATAGAAGCTTGGGTTGTTGACAGGGGGAGTATGGGCTGGGCAAGAATATTTGATTTCGGTAGCAGTGCTGGTGGTGAAGACATGAGCAATGGCGGAACAAGATATATGTTTTTGTCGCTGCCCAGTGGTCCAGGCAACCTCCGTGGTGGGTTGACCCTTACAGGTGGTGGCGCAGGTGAGCAAGTTTTGGAATGGGTAGGCGGTCGGCCAGAAGTAAACACAACTAATCATATAGTCTTTGTTACTAAAGCCTCTGAACATACTGGCAAACTTTATGTCAACGGCAAATTAGTAGGTATAAATACAAACTTGACCATTACACCTAATGATTTGGAACCAACGGTCAATAATTGGATTGGCCGATCACAGTTTGCTGATCCATACTTCTTTGGTGATATTGACGAATTCCGAATCTATGATGGGGCTCTCGATGCCTTTAATATCGCAGTGGATTATGCTCTTGGACCTGATAAACTGATGGCTAGTCCGGGTCAGCTGAAAGCTGTTCGTCTTCAGTTTGAATCAAAGATGATAAAAGGTACTGTTCAGACTCTGAATTTTGTAGGAGACTTTGAAAATGTATCAAATGTGGTTTTAAACGCACTTTCGGAAACAACGTTTATTTCAAGCGATCCCCAAATATTAGGAGTTGGCGAAAGTGGCACTGTTGAAGCATGGGGAAACGGTGTTGCAGAAATAGTCGCTTCGTATCAGGGATTTAGTGCAACCGGCAGAGTAGAGGTTGTATTCCCAGAAGGCGTGCCTGGAAAACCTTTATTGTTACACCGTTACAGTTTTAATGAGACTCAAGGTACTACAATTACTGATAGTGCCGGCGGGGCAAATGGCACACTAGTTGGTAATGGTATTTTGTCAGACGGTAAACTTGTGTTAACTAATGGGGCATATGTGGATCTACCAAACAGAATAATATCTGGTTTGACTAATATAACAATAGAAGCATGGGTATCATGGAATGGCCCTCAGGATTCAAGCTGGCAGAGGATATTTGATTTTGGTAACAATTCAAATGGTGAAGGTAACCAGGGTACTGGAACGTCTTTCTTCTTCATTACACCAAGGTCTGGCTCAGGGACCTTATTAGTTTCTGTCAATGCAGGTGGTGGCAATTACCGAGATATAAATGTCCCTATAATGCCGCTAAATCAGTTGATTCATATTGTTTTCAGTTATGACCGACTGGCGGGTATTTCTCGCTTGTATATCAATGGCCAGCGTGTGGCTACCGGCGTTGCTGATATTGACCTGGCATTGATCGATGATGTCAATAACTGGCTGGGCCGATCAAACTGGCCTGATCCGGCATTTAATGGTGTGTTTGACGAGTTCAGGATTTGGTCGGGGGCAATGACTGATCCGGAAGTTGCACAGTATTACTCTGCAGGCCCAAACTCACTTGAGCCTGTGAGCGTAAAGCCTGGCCTAAACATCAGCCTTAAGAATCTTGAAATCGAGTTGTCATGGTCAGCGGCAGCAGCAGGTTTCACCCTGGAAAAATCTGACCAATTAGGGACAAATATTATTTGGAGTGTGCTCAATGTAACTCCAAGTCAAATGAATGATAAATTAGTAGTACGAATTCCTATAAGTGGTAATGTAGGGTTCTTTAGGTTGCGTAAATAGTCTATCAACCGACTGCAAGCCGGGCGTAAATAGCCCGGCTTTTTTATTTGCTTGAACTGTGAACCGCGAAATTAGATGGAACACTGTGTTATCATACTACGCATGACTTTTGTCTTAATGGAGTTGTGAGAATGAACCAGTGTGGTCGATGTTTACACGGTGAATCAGCTCGAGAAATGCATGGACGGAACAGCCTTGTGGCCTTTTGAAAAATATGATTGCAATTTAAAAAGACAGTTAGGAGAGTTTATAATGCTTGGAGCATCTGAAGCTAAACCCAAATTTATCACAGTGCTTAACTAAACGACTGAGTGACAGCAGCGCATCTGCTGCGTGCCGTAAAGCAGCAAGTGGATACTGTGTTTGAAAAGCCTTCATCGGTATTCGGTGATCAGTACGGATGGTTTGGCCAACTCAGTACTTTGCCTGAGCAATTGTTGCGATGCAAAGGCACGGAGAATCTATCCCGCAGAAGTTTGTATTGTCTGCAGCCATGTAATATTTTTCAGGCTGCTGGAGCATAAAAATGCACAATTGTTTATTACGGTGACTGGATAAGTGAAAAGCATTTTGGAATTAATAACTCTCGGGGATGATTACTGAAGATGACTGTTGGCGAGGTGATAATGGATTATTGGCAGTTACGTGAGATAGGACTGGAATTCGGTCTGGTGGAATTGTGATACTCAGGATAGCTGAGCCAGGGTCAATTTGGAAAAAAGTTTGTCCTACTTTTTATATTGTTTCAACTGGTTGTGCTGGTGGGTTGAAGCATCATTTGAGTTTTTCTCTAGACATTTTAGCAAGGATTCGTTCATCCAATTCTTTAGCAGAATTATATCCTGCCAACCGCAATTTTGTTTGGAATGCAGCCACTTCGACGAGTCTTGCCAGATCGCGTCCGGGGCGGACAGGTATCGTGATATGCGGGATATCAACTCCTAATATTTTGATGTATTCTTGTTCGAGGCCGAGTCTTTCAATTTCTTCGACTTCTTCCCAGGGCTTAAGTGTTACGACCAGGTCTACTCTTTTTTGGGTTCTAATGCTTTTAACGCCGAACATAGCTGCTACGTTTATAATACCGATGCCGCGAACTTCCATGTGGCTCCGTGTAATTTCATCACAATCTCCGATAATTTCTGTTCCATCGACCAGGGTAACACGTGTTATATCGTCAGCTACCAGGCTATAACCGCGTTCGATTAAGGCCAAAACACATTCACTTTTACCAATTCCACTTTCGCCTTTTATTATTACTCCTACACCCAGGATATCTACCATACTGCCGTATTCAATACCTTTGGGAGCGAACATCATTTCTAAGGCTAATGTGGCTAAATTAATAAACTTCATGGTTATCAGTGGCGATTTAAAAACTGGGATTTTAAATTGGTTGGATAACTGTAAGAGATCTGAGTCTGGGTTAATACTTCGGCAGAAGACGATACAAGGCAATTTGTAGCTAAGGAGTGCGGTATATTTTTGCTGGCGTTCCTGTTTTGACAGTGAATGCAGGAAGCTTGCCTCGGCACTACCGATAACCTGAATGCGTTTATATGCAAAATATTTTGTAAAGCCTGCCAGGGCTAAGCCGGGTCTGTTCACTGTTGGTTCTCGGATAATGCGTGAGAGGCCTTGTTCGCCAGCCAATAATTTCAGGCCTAGACGCTCTGAGTATTTTTTATAAAAACTTTCGACTGTGACAATATCTCTTTGCATAGTTAAAAATTTTAAAGATTAAACTCCGGTCCAAGATAAATCTCTCTTGCTTTAGGATCATTTACAAGGAAGTCAGAGCTTCCTTCGATTAACACAATACCTTTGTGAATTAGATATGCTCTATCGACGAGTTTGAGTGTTTCTCTGGCGTTATGATCAGTGATGAGGATTCCAAGACCACGTTCTTTAAGTCGGCGAATTATTTTTTGGACATCGTAGACTGCGATTGGGTCTATGCCGCTGAAAGGTTCATCAAGCATGAGGAGTTTAGGGCTTGTGACCAAAGCCCGGGTAACTTCTAACCTGCGTTTTTCCCCACCACTCAGAGTGTAAGCCATATTTTTTGCCAGAGGCGCCAGGTCTAGCTCGTCTAGCAAATATTTTAATCGGATCTCTCTTTCTTCTTTGGTCAGTTTACATAGCTCAAGGATGGCTAAGATATTTTGTTCTACGGTGAGTTTTCGAAACACTGATGGTTCCTGTGTGAGGTATCCCATACCAAGCCTCGCGCGCAGGTGCATTGGGTACTGGGTGATATTTATGCCATTAAAATAGATTTCGCCTTTTTCTGGTTTAACAAGACCTACGACGATATTGAAAGTAGTGGTCTTGCCTGCACCATTTGGTCCTAAGAGACCCACGATCTCTCCTGGATCAACATTAATTGAAACTCCATTAACAACGGGGCGTTTTTTGAAAGACTTAACCAAGCCTTTAGTTTCTAATAAATGTACTGATCTTGTTGAATTTGGGGTCTGGTCGTTTTGCATATGATTATTTGCTGTTGATTAGCTGTGGTAGCACTTTGAGTTTGTAATCACCAATAATATTGATTTTACCCGAGTCAGTTGCAATCGTGACCCGGCAATTGTCAGAGCCGGTTAATGTGAGGCCTTTCTGATTGATAATTTTTTTTGTTTGGATTAATTCTGCTGTTGATTCTGGTATTTTAAAGATTAATTTTTCGCCTGTAGCAATTGTGTCTGATTGTGACCATTGGACATTTTTCTCTGCGGTGATTGTTATTGGTTGGTTTTGGGCATCAGTCTCTAAAATTAGTTGATTGGCTGTGAGGACCCAATTATCAGAGCCGTTAAAGAATTTCTTACTTATGTTAGATAAATTAGGTGCAGAGGTTGCATTTGTGGGTTTAGGGCTGTTGTTTGAAAAGTTGGGTTTAGGTCTGGTAAGGTGATAATTCATTGTTACCCCATCAAGGGCTATTATTTTGCTAAAGGTTTTATTGGTGGGGTTAAAAACAAAACTTATTATTTGACATTTTATGTCCCAATCTTGTTGGCTTGCAATCACGTTTCCGATGAAAGCGCCTGTTCCTTCAGAGAGTTCAGCTTTGTCAGATTTGACAATTATTGTATAGATGTTGGAGTTGGAATTCAGGATGTTTGTGGTATTACATTTGGAATTTTGGTGAAACGAGAGGTTGACAGTAGAATTTCCCTGAGCCAGGAATTTATCAGATACCAAGTCCAGGCTTAATGTATTTGCAGTTCCTGAATAATTGTTCATCTGCCAGGATGGCTGGCCTTTTACCTGAATGGTACGCTGAGAATTAGTGGGTGTATCTAATTCTACCATCTGGCCCTGGATAGTCACTGTGCCGTGGGCTGTATAGATATTGATATTTGAACAATTGCTTGCAACAGCACTTGTAATTATATTCGAGTTTGAATCCAGAAGAGCATTGAGGTTCTGGCAGGTCATAGACATTTTTCCAGGATGTTCTATGAATACATTCGATGAGACATTAAGATGATTGTCTTCGAAATATCCGTGCTCAAATTTTAACAAGATATAATTATTATCCTGGTTGGTCGTCAGGGAGTTACCAGGCATGAGATTTGTAAATGTAGAAACTAATTTAACCTCACCATGACCTTTGGCCAGGAAAGAGTTTTTGGTTAGATTAAGTTCCAGGAGATCTGCAGAGCCACTTATTTGGTTAACATTCCATGTAGGGTTGCCATGGAATTCGACGATTTCGTTGTTATTAGTCTGGTACATGATAGCTTTTTGGGAGTTAACGTGAGATTTTCTCTGAGGATCAATGAAACTCACATTAATATTACCCATAGCCTCAACTTTATTTAGCTGGTGGGCTTCTGGTCTGGGCCAGAGTTTTAAGGTATCACAAGTGAGTTTGAATTTTTCTGAGTCCGTAACACAAACATTTGTGGTGTATTCGACTTGCGAGCGGTTGATAAAGTAGCTAATAGAACTAGCTGTTATTGTAATCTTTCTGGATGTTTGTGGTTTGTTTGTGTTTTCAGGATTTTTGCGCAAGAGGATAGTTTGGACGTCATTAGTTACGATAATTGTTGCATTGGAAGAGCTCCATAAAAAGCCGCTTCCGGTAATGGAAAGTGAGTTATCAGGGGTGGCGCCCCATATTTTATTGGATGAGTATGCAGATTGGCTAAGCGAGTCAAAAAAACAATCATCAGCTTTGATTATCAAATTTGTTTGGCCTTCTGGATTAAAAAGTTCAATTGTCATGCCTTTTATTTGGACGCTACCGAGCCTGGATGGTAGTGGGTAAGCTTCATCGCCGAGAAAAATAGATCTGATTATTGAAGTTTTTCCTGGTTCTGCAGGGTAGTAATCGACTATTTTGAATCCTTTAACCCTGGATGAAGAAGAATTTGGGGGCGTAGAACTATGTGTTGATTTTGTTTGGGGCAGGCATGTGAGAGTTTGAATCAAAATGCCAATGCAGACCAGATAGGTAAGTTTTGGTAAGGCCGATCCTGAAGTTGTTTGAAAGAAGGGGTTATAACTTTTGTTCATGTTCATGTTATTCTAAGTATTTTTCAATAATTTTATTCCAATAGTTTTGTGCTTTCAGGATTAATTCGACAACTTCTCTAACTGCGCCGTGGCCGCCGGGTGCTTTGGTGATATAATGAGCAATTTTTTTGACTTCTGGTATAGCATTAGGCACAGTTACAGCCACACCGGCGCGTTTCATGAGACCGAGATCGACAATGTCATCGCCCATATAACAGACATCTTGCCATTGGAATCCTGTTTTTTCCAAGATTTCTATGGCAGCTTTTATTTTGCCGTTACGGCTTTGATAAAGGAAGTCGATTTCAAGCTCTTTTGCACGTTCTTCTGTTGCAGGAGATGGGCGTCCGGAGATCCAACCAACTTTTATGCCATGTTCGCGAAGAATCCGGATGCCTAATCCGTCCATCACATGGAACTGTTTGAACTCGTTTCCACGGCCCATCCACACGGATGCATCGGTCAGGATACCGTCAACGTCGCTTAAAAGGAGTTTAACATTAGCAAAACTTTGGATTAGTTGTTTTTCAGAATTCTTTGACATGGTTTATAAAACATTGTTGTTAATTATGTTAGCTGTTTAATTTTTGTAAATAATTCATTCCATTCGGCTAATAAAGGCTTTAACTTTGATAATTGAAGCATATTTGGTCCGTCGCTCAATGCGTTATCAGGGTCCGGATGTGTCTCCAGGAACAAGCCGTCGGCTCCGGCTGCAATTGCGCATCTAGCCAGTATTGGAGCAAACTCACGTTCACCGGATGAGCTTTTGCCGGCGCCACCGGGCAATTGGACTGAGTGTGTTGCATCGAATATAACCGGGAATCCAAATTTTTTCATTATAGGAAAAGCTCTCATGTCTACGACTAAATTGTTATATCCGAAGAAAGTGCCGCGTTCTGTCAGAATAATCTTATTGTTCCCGGTCTGAGTAGCTTTTTCGGCAGCATTGCCTATTTCGATTGGTGATATAAATTGACCTTTTTTAATATTTACTATTTTTCCGGTTTTGGCAGCAGCTAGTATAAGGTCTGTTTGTCTGCATAGAAATGCCGGGATCTGCAGGAAATCGGCTACTTCAGCGACTATATCGGCCTGGGTCTCAGTATGAATATCTGTAAGGATTGGGACTTTAAATGTTTTTTTCACGGTTTCTAAAATTTTAAGCCCTTTTTCCAGGCCTGGTCCACGGTAAGATTTGATAGAAGTTCTGTTAGCTTTATCGAAACTTGCTTTAAAAACAAAAACGATCCCTAGTGCATCGGTCATTTCTTTTAAACTGTTGGCGATTTGCAGGCAAAGATTTTCGGACTCAATAACGCAGGGTCCAGCAATTAATTTTAGTCTTTCTGGTTTGATAAAATCATTCCAGATATTCTCTATATCAGAAATCATGAATTGGTTTGTATCAGGAAACTATGATTTAGTAAATCACAGTTCTTAAAGTTTAAAGCCTGGATGAATTCAAGGAAAAACTTAAGTCGATGAGCGGGTTTATGCTTTGGAGAAAGGAGAATTTAATTTTGTGCAATAGCGGATTTAATTTTACCTTTTTGGAAATCATCCCATAAAGGAGACATAGATCTGAGTTGGGCGACAGTCTTTGTATAAGCTTGAACAAAAGATGCCATTTGCTCTAATGTGTTTTCTTCGCCAATTGTTACGATTATGCTTCCCTGGGCTAATCCGGGGTCTACTCCCATGGCCTTTAAAACCGGTGAAGATTTTAAATTTTTAGTTACACAACTGGAACCACTGGCAACAGCGAATCCCATCAGGTCTAATCTTAGTAATTGGCCTTCACCTTCTATAAATTCCGGGCTGACGTTCAGATTTGTTGTAATCCTTTGCGAGCCAATTTCTGGTCCATTTAACTGGATGTACGGGATATTAGTTTTAAGTTCTTCCCACAAATAAGCCTGCAGTTTGCGAGTATGTTCTTGTCGCATGTTTAGCTTAGCTGATGCTAGTTCAGCTGCCTTGCCTGCTCCGACGATAGCGGGTACATTTTCTACACCGGCGCGTAAGCCGAATTCCTGGAAACCACCATGGATCAGGCTTCTTAGGCGCGCATGTCTGTTTTTGTAAAGTGCGCCAACGCCTTTTGGCCCGTAGAACCTGTGAAATGATATAGACAAATAATCAATGGCTAATTGCTGAACGTCAATATTGAGCCATCCGACGCAGGCCGTAGCATCAACAAATAGGGAGATTCCGCATTCGGTGGTTATATTAGAAATTTCCTTAATGGGTTGTATGGCTCCAATGTCGTGGTTAACTAAATGGGTTGCAACAAGAATAGTTTTGGGTGTAATTGCTTTGCGGATGTCCTCGGGATCGATCAAACCGAATTTGTTTACAGGGATTTTGGTTATTTCAAACCCTAGAGATTCTAGAAATTCAGCTGAGTTTAAGACCGATGGATGTTCAATTGCTGAGACGATAATATGATTACCATGGTTTTTCAAAGCAAGCGCAGCGCCTTTTAATGCCAGGTTGTTTGCTTCAGTTCCTGAAGAAGTGAAGATTATTTCAGAATCAGATTTTGCATTTATTAGATTAGCAACTTGTTTGCGTGCATGAGAGATCGCTTCGCGAGCATAAAGTCCTTCCTGGTGCAAGGCCCCGGGGTTTCCAAAGTTTTCTTTCAGAAATGGCAACATAGCCTGCAAAACTTCTGAATCCAGAGGACAAGAAGAGATATGATCTAAGTAAACTCTATTCATAGTCGATTAGCTGGTGATGATTTAGGCGGCTCCGGATTCTGAATGTTCTTGTGAATGATTATTATTTTTATTAGTAATTTCCTCCAGTTTAATATTCATTTCAGCGGCAAGTTCAGGATGTTTTTTTAAGTAATCCACTAAAGCAGCTTTAATTGCATCTTCAGCAAGCACTGAACAATGGATTTTAGCAGGTGGTAGTCCGCCAAGAGCATCTACAACTTGACGGTTTGTTAAAGCGAGGGCTTCTTTTATGGTTTTACCCTTGATTAATTCTGTTGCTATACTGGAACTAGCAATTGCGGAGCCACACCCAAAAGTTTTAAATTTCGCATCAATTATACGACCGTTTTCTATTTTCAGGCTGATTTTCATTATATCGCCGCAGACGGCTGAACCAACCTGCCCGACTGCGTCAGCATCTACAATGTCCCCCATATTTCTGGGATTGAGGAAATGGTCCATCACTGTTGGATTGTACAATTTGAATTGCTCAGTCATAGATAATTGGTCGCAGCTTAATTTTTCTTTTTGTTATGTTTTTTTAGTTCGGTCTGATGCTCCATGAGTTGAGCCAGTGTGACTTTGCTAAACGTAGACTTTAGGTTAGACTGAGCCTGACCGAATACACGGCATAGAGCGCATTCTTTAGCTGATTCGCATCTTGGTGGTTCATCTAAACATTGCTGTAAGACAATTTTACCTTCTATTGCCTCAATTATTTCGAGAAGTGATATTTGTTCGGGCTTTTTTATTAAGTAAAAACCGCCACTGGCGCCACGGGTAGAACAAATTATCCCTGCTTTAACCAGGCTTTGGAAGATTTTACCCAGAAAACTCCTGGGAATGTTTTCTTCTTCACTTATATCTTCTATCATTACGGGTGTATTTGGATCGTGTTTGGCCAGGTGCATTAGACCTAACACACCGTATTCACTTGCCTTTGTAATTTGCATAAAACATTAATAAGATGAATTAACTCTTGTTTTCATAATCGGGTATGAAAAGCTGTGTGTCAAACCGATTTATTCAGTCCGGAAATTTTATCCAGAGTCATTACTATTACATGTCGTTACCTCTGGGTGAAGGCTGGCAAAAAAGTTATAATCCTTGCGTCCAGCCTTTGAACTCAGCTCCACGATTTTTGATTGGAATGTTTGAGAGGTAAGTGGCTATTCAAGAATCATCGGATAATAGAAGGTTTCTTAGGATATTCATGATTTAGTGAGAATTTTTAAGATCAGGGAATCAACTGTATCTAAACAAACATATAAATTGTGTTTTGTATGTTTTGGTCTTTTGGAGTCCAGGGTATAAAGCTTGAAGAGTTAAACATAAACCAGCTTGTGTAATGGATGATGGGGTACTAAAATAACAATATGAATAGTCAAGATCATACAGACGATAATGTGCCGCCAAAGATAGATTTACATCAGTTTAGTCAGCAGAAAGCAGAGTCAATGGGTTCAAGATTATTTAAGAGATCTATTTGGAAATGGGTTTTGGCTATACTAGTACTTCTTCTGTTATCAATGACAATCTTGATTACTGTAATTTTTAATTATGGGTCAAAGATCATTTTTTCTGAGTCAAAGCCTTCGCTTGTTCCCGAATTTAGCGAGACGATCATAAGAGACGCGGATACAAGAAATAAAATATTACTCCTGGAACTTAAGGGGCTGATAACAGATTCTTTGATTAGTGGTACCAGATTAGATTTAGTCAGTTTGATAAAAGAGCAGCTACGTGCAGCTGAGTATGACGACGATGTTAAAGCTGTGGTTTTTTATGTTGATTCGCCGGGTGGCGAGGCCATGGCGGCAGATGCCATATGCAGGGCAATAATGGAATTTCAGGATAAAACGGGCAAGCCTGTAATTGCTTCCATGGGTAGTCTGGCGGCTTCTGGGGGCTATTATGTATGTGCTGGTTGCCGGTGGATAATAGCTAATGAGCTTACATTAACTGGCAGCATAGGAGTTATATTACATGGGTGGAACTATAGAGGGCTTCTGGACAAGATTGGTGTGCGTCCAGAGGTATATAAAAGCGGAAAATTTAAAGATATGCTCAGGGGCGATAAAGCACCAGACGAAGTCACGCCTGAAGAACGCAAGATGGTTCAGGAACTAGTAGATGAGGTGTTTTTAAAATTTAAAGAGATGGTAAAAACTGGCAGGCAAACATCTAGCTCGATGAATGGTAAACTAGGCCGAAAGTTAGCCGCCAATTGGGAGGAGTTTGCTGATGGGCGGGTGTTTTCTGGTAAGAAAGCATACGAACTTGGATTTGTGGATGAACTTGGTGATCTGGAGACAGCGTTCATAAGGGCTAAAAATCTGGCAAAAATCGGTAAGGCAAAAGTAATTTCCTATGAAAAGAGAATTAGTTTAGTAAATATATTACGATTTTTCAGTGAAAATGAGGTTTTAGGTCTGAAGATCGATACAGGATTAAGAATTCCGAATCTCAAGCCCGGAAAGATTTATTTGATACCCCCTGAATTTTTCTATTAGTCAGCCTGGTCCTGGATTGTGTAGTCCTGGTTATTGAGCATTTGCTTTAATACAGGTTTGAGGATTTTGCCATTGGCATTGCGTGGCAGGGCATCTAATACAATTATCTTTTTCGGGACTTTATAATCTGCGAGATAAGATCTTAAAAATGTTCCGACCTTTCTTTTTTCCAATTTTACTCCAGGGAGCACAGAAATGAAAGCTATTGGCTGTTCACCTTTGCGAATGTCTTTGGCGCCTACAACAGCAGCTTCATGTACGCCAGGGTATCTGTATAATACTTCCTCTATTTCCCGTGGGTAAACATTTATCCCGTTGACCAGGATCATATCTTTTTTACGATCAGTTATGAAAATATAACCATCTTCGTCTATGTAGCCGATATCGCCAGTCAGCAACCAACCATTTCTAAAAGCCTGGGCTGTGCTTTGTTGTTGGTTCCAATACCCTTTCATTACATTATTACCCTTGACACAAATCTCGCCTATTTCTTTGGGTTTTAAGATATCCCCTGAATCATTCTGGATGCAAACACTTACACCGGGTATGGGGATGCCTACGGAGCCTTCTTTCCATGGGCCTTTAACAGGATTAATTGAGACCACAGGACTGGCTTCGCTTAAACCATAACCTTCTAAGAGGGGGACTTTAAATTTTTTTTGAAATTCTTTTAGAACCTGGACAGGTAGCGGCGCTGCCCCACTTATGCATAGTTTCAAAGGTAGATCACCCGGTAAATCACTATCGACCATTGTTCTGAAGAATTGAGGAATAGCAGCCAAAACGCCATCGCCACACTTTGATATCTCATGAAAAATATTTTTTAATGGGTGAATAGATTTTACCAAAACTATAGTAGCTCCCTGAAGCAATGGCAAAAAAATACAAACACAAATCATGAAACTGTGAAACATTGGCAATAGCAAGATAAACCGGTCAGAATTGACTGTGGACAAAACAACACTACAGCTCTGGACGTTACTTAGAAGATTCCGATGTGTTATCATTACTCCTTTAGGATTTCCCGTAGTACCGGATGTATAATATAAAAAAGCGAGATCCTCCGGACTTATGTTGTTATTATCATATGGCTGTAATTTATCAAAGTTTGTTTTTTTAAGCGTATTAATTTGTTCGATATGAAAAAATTTAAGTTGTGGAATTGCAGCGGCAATTTTGGGCAGTAGGCTATCAAACTCGATTTCTGTAATAACCAGTTGGATGTTGGCGTCTTTTGCTATATGAATAATTTCATCGGCTTTTAAAAAACTATTGATTGGAACTACAATTGCACCAGCACGTAAGATTGCAAATATTGTAGCAACATAATGTGGACGGTTTTTAAGAAGTATGCCAACGGTTTGGCCTTTTTTAATATTGGCCACCTCGGTTATGAAATTCAAAATGAGCGAGCTTTGGTTCCAAAGTTCTAAGTAGGTTATCTGAGTGTCTCCCCAGTGAATAGCGCATTTTGCTGGGTTTATGAGCACATTCTGGTAAAACGGCGAGACTAAATTCATCATTTTTAAATTTTGTTTAATCTTTGAGTTTATACATAAGGAATAATGCAAATTAGTCAACGACCTTTAATTGCTGTAAGTCTATTTTTGTGGCATTTACTCGTAAGCCATCCATGAATTTACTGGCTAAGTTATTGAAAGATTCTGGTTCATCTGTGACATAAAACTGGAGTGTACCTTTTTGTTTTTGTGGGTTTAATAGATTATTTTTTTCTAGCTGTGCCTTAACATATTTGGCACAAGTGAGCGCTGAATCGACAAGCTTCACAGAAGGTCCAACTACTCTTTTTATAACATTCTTAAGCATTGGGTAATGAGTGCAACCTAATACAAGTACATCGATCTTATTTCTTAACACTGGCTTGAGATATTCGGTTATTATTTCAGTTGTAACTGGGTGGCGGATCCAATTTTCTTCAACTAATGGGACCAACAGAGGACAGGCCTGGCTCACAACGACAACATCGGGATTAACAGATCGGATCGCATGTTCGTAAGCGCCACTTCGGATAGTTGATCTTGTGCCTATGACGCCGATCCTTCCGGTTTTTGATTTTTTCACGGCCTCTATACTGCCCGGTAAAATAACCCCAAATACTGGCACTGGACAAAGCTTTTCCAGAACAGGAATGGAGCAAGAAGACGCAGTATTGCATGCAACAACAATAGCTTTTACGCATTTGTCCATTAGAAAATTAGCATCCTCGCATGCAAATCTTATAATGGTACGATGTGACTTTGTTCCGTATGGGACTCTTGCTGTATCGCCCAGATATATTATCGATTCCGAAGGCATCACCCGGTGCATCTGTCTGACGACAGTCAAACCACCAATGCCCGAGTCAAATACTCCAATAGGTAAAGAACGAATATCTTTCATCGCTCTATCATCTTCTTGTATGCTAAAACTCCGTCAGTTATTGCTTGGGATACTTTTGCTCGCCATGCAGGTGTATTAATTTTTTTGTAATCATTTTTATTACTTAGATATCCTAGCTCCAGTAGTACGCATGGTACCTTAGATTCTTTTAGAACCATGAGTCTGGCTCGGCGTATGCCGCGATCCTGCAAATCGGTTCCAGCTAAAATCATTTTGTGTAAAGTATAAGCAAGAAAAAAATTGTGTTTGTCATAATGATTTCCCGGATAAGCCTCGTGAACTGTTTTCCCGGTACCTATACTGGAAGACGCACCACTGGGGGTCATACAATATGTTTCTAATCCGGAAATACTTGTGTCGTTGTTGTCGATACTATTAAAGTGAATGCTGATAAATAAATCAGCTTTTCTTGTATTTGCAATTTCTGGTCGCGATCCCAGAGGAATGAACTTATCTGTACTGCGCGTTAAAATCACTTTTAATCCAGCTTTTTGAAGACATGTTTTCAACTCTTTTGCAATTAGCAATGTATATTTTTTTTCAGGATTTGCTCCTGCTATATTTCCGGGGTCTTGACCTCCATGGCCGGGGTCAAGAACCACTAAAAAACCGGATTTCTTAGCTGTAATTTTTGGTGGCTTTATTATGGGGGTTATTGTTTTATCCACATCTAATTGGGATATATAAATATCATTTTTTATCAAAACTGGCGCTGAGAGGAGCCAGATTAAGATCCCATTAAACCTTGCTTTTATATTGTTTGACTCTATTTCAATTTTAGCCCATTTATTTTTAAGAATTATCCTTTTGTCACTACCGTCTTTTGTGATTTGGAATCCGTTTTCTTTTGCCCAGTCGGCTACCCGAATGTATTCATGAGAATTAATAGTGACCGATTGTGTTGCCAATAGCCCAAGTATCTGTAGTTTCAGAAAAAATATAATTAGCAAAATTAGCGATCTCATCGACACTGGTTTCAGACTATTGCATAAGAGGTATTTCAAATTCAAGATATTCTTGAGATTTTTGTTGTTGAAATTCCCTCAGGCACTGGTGTTGCCAGGGATTTTATTTTTCAGAATTGCCAGTCGGATAACGTTTATTTGCAGAGTCTAAAAACAAACGGTTTAACAGGGAAAACATTGAATAAGCCCTTTCTGCTAACCGCAATGCAGTTATTTTTTTCGGATATCAGACATGTGATCTCTGATAAACAGACTTCTTTCATGAAATTGTTATTTAAAAATTTTGCCCGGCCTACGACAATAAGGCTACTCGTATCTGAGGGCTTCTATGGGGTCAACATTTGCCGCTTTAATGGCTGGATACGTTCCGAATATCATGCCTACTGCTGAGCATATTAGGAGGCCTATGATAACCCAGTCCACAGGAATGATGGGTGGCACCTTAAGGTACGCAGCTGCCAGGTTTCCGCCAATGACACCAAGGATAACTCCCAGTGCGCCGCCGACCTGGCAAAGGGCTGTTGCCTCCATGATAAATTGGGAAATGATATTGCGTTTCTTAGCGCCGATGGCTCTTCTGATACCGATTTCCCTGGTTCTTTCGGTCACAGATACCAGCATTATATTAGTGATGCCGATTCCAGCTGCTATTAATGCTATGGAACTCACCACGGCCACACCTACTCGAACAGCAAATGTTAATGTCCGAAATTGGGTAATGAGCGAATCATTGGATAAAATTTCAAAATCATCTTCTTTTCCTGGATCGACTTTTCTGATTGTCCTGAGAATTCCACGAACTTGTTCTATTGTGTCTTCGAAAACATTATTTGACCATGCTTGAACAATAATATCGACATTACGTTCACGGCCGAACCGGTTTAAAGCAGTAGTAAGTGGGATAGCTATGAAATTTTCTTCACTGTTGCCACCGGCAGAAAGTTCTCCTTTTGATGCGAGCACGCCGACCACAGTGTAATTGACACCGGCAAATTTGACTTTCTCGTTGATTGCTGAACTGTGCGGAAACAAGGTTTTTGCTAATTTATTTCCTAGTACACATATGTTGCGGGTGCTATCAAGATCAGATTGCATGATCGGCCTACCTTCTTCTATGAGCCAGTTTCGAGCTTCAAATATCTCTGGAGTTACACCCAAAAGCCCTATGTTTGGGTTTGTTTTTTCGTATTTTGATATTGCTTCTGCTTGCCAGACCCACGCTTGAGCCCCAACACTCTTAGCCATAGTTGCCCGTTGTTTGAGCTCATGGACAATTGGATATTTTATATTTTTGCGACGCCAATATTTTTCAAAACCTTCTGGACCGCCCACATAAATAGCAGGGAACTTTTGAATTTGAAAGGCATTCGCTCCCAACTGGCTTAGTTCGTTTTCCACAACACGTTGAAGAGCTTTCATTGCGGTCATGGTTACAATGATTGAAAACACGCCTACAAGGATCCCTAATAGCGTGAGGGCAGAACGCAGCTTATGAGCAGCAATTGCATTTATTGCCATGAGCCAACTTTCTTTGAGTTCAGCTATATGCAATATTTTTTGGAATTTACTCATTTCTTAACGCTTCAACAGGGCTCATTTTTGCTGCTCTCCATGCGGGCAGGAATCCTGATATTATTCCTGTACATGTGGATACACATAACGATAAAGCCACTAGTTTTAGAGACATGGTGGCAGGGAATATAGTTTTCAAAAACATGCAAGTCGGCCAGGCTATAGCCAAACCAATCAAACCACCGATTATACAAATACTAGCGGCTTCGATTAAGAACTGCAAAAGAATAGTTCGATTTCTTGCACCCAGCGCTTTGCGTAAACCGATCTCACGGGTTCTTTCAACTACAGAAACAAACATGATGTTCATAATACCAATCCCCCCGACGAATAATGATAATCCGGTTATGAAAAGCCCTACACCGGCAATAACTCCGCCGATCTTGTTAAATGTACGAATAAACGCCTCTTGCTGGTTTATAGCAAAGTCATCTGGGTCACCCGGGGCAAGTTTCCGTATCTTTCGCATAACGGACCGAACCTCTTCTTTTGCGTCGTCTAATAATGATGGATCTTTGACTTTTATTTGGATGGTGACATTTGGCCAGCGCGTCATTTCTGATAGATATTTGGTAATAGGGATCATTACTTGATTATCTAAGTTAAGAATTCCGAGGAACTGTCCTACTTTGCTGCGTACACCAACAACTTCATATGGTGAGTTACCGATAAGAATTTTTTTGCCCAGTGGCGTCTCATGTGGGAAAAACTTTGCAGCTATATCAGCTCCTAGCACACACACCGGTCGCGCCCCGGCTACTTCGTCGGCGCTCAGAAACCTTCCTAAGTCCATTGTTGCTCCACCAATAATTGCAGCTTCTGCCTCACAGCCTACTACCTGGATACTTGTGGCTGATAGATTGTTGTATTTGACAGTAGTAAATGTATCGGCGAAGGCTGAGACTGCAGCTGCCAGGGTTAGTTGCCGCTGCAGGGAATGCGCCATTTCAAGGGTAATATCTTTACGATTGCGCATTTTCCACCATTCTTCATTACTAAACCATTCAAATTTTTCTACAAACAGAACGTCAGACCCAAGAGCTGAAATGCTATTAAGAAAGGCCTTATTTAAGCCACTGATTGCAGCACCCATGAGCGTAACAGTAACAATACCAATAACTATACCCAAAGTAGTTAGAATGGAGCGCATTTTATTTGCTCGTATTGCGCTCCAGGACACTTTAATGCCTTCCTTTAATTCTGTAGAAAAATTCATTTATTGATGTTGAAAGATTTTATCTTTTTTTTGCTCAGTTTGCTGTTGATAATCACTGTGAATAAGACCGTCTTTGAGTTTGATTATCCTGTGAGCGTGCTTTGCTATGTCTTCTTCATGAGTTACCAGTATTATTGTATTGCCTTTGGCTGCGAGCTCATCAAAAAGTGCCATTATTTCATCGCCTGTTTTAGAATCCAGGTTTCCTGTAGGTTCATCGGCAAGGATTAATGAAGGTTTGGTTACCAGGGCTCTGGCTATAGCAACTCGTTGACGTTGGCCTCCGGAAAGTTCGTTGGGTTTGTGGTTTATTCGATCTGATAACCCGACCTGAGATAAGGCATCCAGAGCTCTGGTTTTCCGTTCCGCTGCATCAAGCCCTGCGTAGATTAATGGGAGTTCTACATTATGTAAGGCATTAGATCGTGGTAGTAAATTAAATGTCTGAAAAACGAAGCCTATTTCACGGTTCCTTATGTCTGCAAGCTGATTATCATCGAGCTCACCGACATTGACACCGTTTAGTTCAAAAATCCCGGATGTTGGTGTATCCAGACATCCAAGTAAGTTCATAAGAGTAGATTTCCCGGATCCGGATGGCCCCATAATTGCCACATATTCACCTTTATTGATGTCAAGATTAATTCCGCGAAGCGCATGAACTATCTCTGACCCCAAAAAATAATCCTTCTTGATATCCCTGAGTTTTATAAGAGTATTGTTTGTATGGCCTGTCATTGCTGAGTCAAATGATTTTATGATTTAAGGTGTTTTGGTCTCTTGAAAAAGCGATTTCGAGTTGTCTATTTTCACTTTTTTGCCATCTTCGAGCTCCCGGTTGATAGCCTTATAGCCACCGCAAACTACTTCTTGATTTTCGGTTATACCTTCGAGGATCTCAACATATGAATCATCACTTATGCCTCGTTTAACAGGAACCATTTTTGCCGTATCGTTTTCTACAATAAATACTACTTCAATAGGTTTCACCGGCTCGTTTGGTTTTTTGGGTGAAGCAATTTCATTTGTACCAGGGTTGTGGGTGGTTGTGGAATTGTTCTGGTTTGTCAAGTTCGTGGGGGCGTTTGTTGATTTTGATGGTCTGGGAGCCGAGTTTGTTGCTGATGGAGTCTGTTGCTGAGCTGTTTTGTTTTTTGTGGAAAAAATGCTAGCAAAAAAGCCATTCTTATTTGTGGCAATTGAGTTGGTTGGTTTTGGCATGCGTGTAGTTACGCTTTGAATGGGCACGGCCAGCACGTTGGTGCGATACCTTGTCTCTATTTCGGCTGTTACTGACATCCCAGGACGGAATGCTTCCTTTTCAAGAATTCTGATACGCACTTCAAATTTGGTGGCTTCCTGCTGGGAGCCCAGACCGGAGGTCTTGGCTGTATTTGCAATGTCGGTTACTAAACCTGAGAACTTACGGTCTTTAAAAGCGTCAACTTCTAATTTTGCTTTTTGCCCAATCTTAATGAGAACCACGTCAATTTCGCCTATGTCTACCCGAGCCTCCATCTCATTTAGGTCTGATATTGTCATGACCTCTGTACCCTGATATGTTGCAGTGCCAACTACGCGTTCACCTAGTTGAGAGTTGAGTTTTGTAATAATACCTGACAATGGAGCAAACACAGTAGTCTTTGAAAGTTCTTCTTCGCTCCTGGATAAGGCGGCCTGAGCCATTTCAACTTGATGTTGAGATTGCTCGACATTTGCCTTTGCTACATCATAAGCCGTTTTAACCTCCAGAAATTGCGAGTCTGAAATTAATTTATTTTCAAAAAGCTCTTTGTATCTTTTGTATTCTGCTTCTGCTTTTGCAAGGTTTGCTTGTGCAAGACGCTGATTCGCCTGAGCTGATTCCAAACTCGCCATCGCCGACCGCCGGTTTGCTAAATAAAAGTCAGGCTTAATCTTAAATAAGATGTCACCTTTGTTAACAAATTGACCCTCCTTGACAGGTAATTCTATTATTTCGCCGCTTACTTCTGGGCTGATTTTAACATAGTTAACTGGCTGCACACGCCCAGTAGCAATAACCGTTTCTGTAATGTTGCGGCGTACAACTTTCTCTGTTTGCACAGTTATAACGGGGTCGCGCCTCGTAAAATGAACATAAAGCCAGCTACTAGCTATTATTAGAGCTAAAATAGCAAGTATTATTAGCTTTTTACGTCGTTTGTTTCTTGTATTAGCCATTTTCTATGTACGTTAAGACACAATTATTGGACGGTTTGTTTCAATTATCTTTATTTCGTCCTCTCCAGAAAAAAGTTTCTAAACCACTTACTTACAACAGCCTGAATTATAAAAAAGAAAGACTCATCCAGGTAGTAACGAGTTCAATTTAAGTATCTGCTTTTATTAAAATTGATTATCAGGCAAAACCTTTCCAGTTAAATGTACAGCATTTCAAGCGCTGTTGACGTGCATTTTTCATTAAAAACTTACTTACAGTAAAAATCCTGCTCAAAAATTGAGCGCTAAAAAACATAATCAGTTAATATTGAAATTAAGCAATGTTTATATTCGTAAATTACAAAGCCTACTTTTAGAACTGCTCATGGATAAGGTTTTGGCCTGCTGTACTTGAATACTGCATGAATTCAATTATCTTTGCATAGGAATTTTGAGGATTTAAACTTAAATTATGGTTGAAGATTTAATATGAAAAAAATTAAAGCTGTAATATTCGACATGGACGGTGTTATTGTTGATAGTGAACCGTTACATGAGCGGGCATTTCTCGAATTGTTCGACGAAATCGGAATAGGAATGAACCATGGTATCGATTTTAAGGCGTATTATGGAAAGTCCGATCGCGCTTTGTTAGAGGATTTGATTTCATTACATAGACCAAAGCATTCATTGGATTCTTTATTGGCTAGAAAACGTCAAAAATTAATCAACCTGATTCAACAAGAAAAACCTTTGTTCCCTGAGGTAAAAATACTGCTAGAACATTTAAAAGGGAAAAAATTGTTAGGACTGGCATCGGGATCTCCACCTGAAGTAATAGACACAGTGCTAAATCTCGACGGTTTACATAAATATTTCGATGCCATTGTGAGTGTAGAAGACGTAGGTAAACCAAAGCCAGCGCCGGATGTATTTTTAGAGGCTGCAAAAAGACTGCGAGTCAAGCCTGAGGAATGCATCATTATAGAGGACTCTGTAGCAGGGATTGAAGCAGCAAAGCGTGCAGGGATTCTTGTGATTGCTATAACAAATTCTTTGCCATACGATGATCTCAGATCAGCCGATTATATTGTGAACGATTATAGCGAGATAAAAGAGATAATTTCAGATATTGAAAATAAAGAAACCTTTGCTATAAAACGGTAGAGCATCTCTGAGGTTGTGTGGAGTTGTGTGGAATCGAATGAGATGGAGATTTTGGCCTTAGTTTGAATTTTAGCTCTGAGGCCTGGCATTGACTGTATGGTAGTTTTTTATTGTTTAGCGATAGCCGCGGTATCTTTGATTGGCGGGATATTGCCCCTGGCCAGAAAGCTTACTCATTCACAGTTGCAGATTTATCTCAGTATTTCAGGCGGTGCAATGTTGGGAGCGGCGTTTTTTCACATGATGCCAGAGAGCGCAGAGCTACTTGGAAAAAAGTTTGGGTTGTTTGTGGCCTTAGGTGTTGTGGGTTTGTTTTTGATCGAAAGATTCCTTAGTCCACATAGTCACGATACAAGTCACGATAGCTTGCACGAAAATGGCTCGGTGCCATGTCACGAATTACATCCACACGAAACAAAAACTGCAGCACCCCCAATAGGAGGTTGGGCTGCCATAATTGGTTTATTTATTCATACTATAATGGGAGGTATTGGCCTGGGAAGCGCAGTTCTTGGAGTTGAAGCTAGCAAGGGACTTGGACTTGCAGTTTTTTTGGCTATTGTATTACACAAACCTGCTGATTCTTTGACCATATCCACACTTTTGATTAAAAATAGGATTAGCTCGAAGATAGCCATTATTATCCAGATTATATTTGCACTAATGATTCCTCTCGGGGTTGTATTGTTTGTCGGAGGGGAGTCTTTTATTGAATCGCAGCTGGAAACAGCATTCACCGGGTGTGTACTTGCCTTCAGTGCCGGAACTTTCATTTGTATTGCCATGTCTGATCTATTACCAGAAGTACAGTTTCATTCGCATGACCGTATTAAATTGTTTGTTGCTATGATATTAGGCCTATTAATTATGCTCTGTGCTTCTGCTATTGAATCCTGGTTTCATAAAGAATCTCATCAAGATAGCATGTCTTATCTTATAAAAAATGTCCAGGACAACAAAACACTAAATTCAAAGGTTGAAATTTTGTGATAAAAGTGTGAGAATGGTCCCACGGATTAAAAAAAAAGCTTATATAGCTTATATGCTGCAGCTGCGATGTTCAGCTGTTTGTAATAAAAAACACGGCCCATGGTAGTTATAACTGATAACAGATGCCTGGATTATTCTGCTGCAGGGCATGTAGAAAAACCTCAACGTGTTGCACGGACTATCAGATTATTGGAAAATCAAAACATTATTACTATCGAATGGCGTAAGCCTATACCGATTACAGACGATGTTATCCTTAAAGTGCATACAAAAAGTCATCTGGAGAGATTAAACATACCTGGGGATTTTGACTCTGAAACGCCATGGCATCAGGAAATAGGCTTTGTTGCCAGGCTTGCCACGGCAGGGGCAGTTACTGCTGCTTATTGTGCACTAGAGGAAAAAAAACAAGCTTTCAGCTTAATGCGTCCACCCGGACACCATGCTAGGCCTGCAGCAGCTATGGGTTTTTGTTATCTTAATAACATAGCAGTAGCAGTGAGGGCATTGCAACAAAAGGGCCTTACCAGGATTGCTATTTTTGATTTTGATACACACCATGGCAATGGGACAGAGGAGATTTTCTTGAATGACCCTGATGTATTTTACTTTTCTGTTCATCAATACCCTGGTTATCCTGGTACAGGTTCAGTTTCCAGAAACAACTGCGCAAATTTTGTAGTGCCGCCTCGTGCAGATCGGGAATTGTATAAAAACACCTTAGAACAGGCATGCAGGGAAATAGCAGCTATTAAACCAGAAGTCTTGGCAGTTTCAGCTGGCTTCGATGGTTATCGGAATGACCCGGTCGGCCAACAGAAATTGGAAGTGGATGACTATAAGTGGCTTGGTGGTATCTTAAGAGAAATCGGCGTGCCAATGTTTCATGTACTTGAAGGAGGCTATAGTCAAGAGTTGTCCGGCCTTATTTTTTCATATTTGGAGGGTCTGGAAGGTTTGTAACGGTTTTGGACAAAAAGTGAAATTGAAAATCTGCAAAAAGAATGTAGTTTAAATTTGATAGCCTTGTTGATAATATTGGGGAAAAGGCTCTCGATTTATTAAGTCTTTTGAAAATTATAATTGTTTAAATTGTAAGCTCGAAACTTTTAACAGATTTTGGTGTTTTTTAGAGAAGGTTTTATTGGAAATGAAAAGATTTGTATCGGGCTTTTTATCCTTTGTGATGGCTATGTACGCCATAGCTGGGGTTAGCTTGTTTGGCGAACCTGATGCAAATCCTTACGTTAAGATTATTGAACGAAACGTTTTTGGTCTGAGAGAGCCGCCTCCTCCAGCGCCTCAAACACCGCCACAGGCTCAGAATCCTAACAATATTAAAATTTCCGGGATCTCGAATTATCAAGGTAAAAAGCGTGCACATTTTGTGATCCAGGAAAATCCGGGGAAAACTCCACCATTTCGGTACCTGACTTTAAATGAGAAAATGAAAGAGGACGAAATTGAGGTGATATCCATAAATGAAAAGGAAGGGTCTGTTAAAGTTTTAATTTCTGGAATAGAAAGGACGCTGACGCTTGGAGTTGATAGCCCGCAGAAACCTGTTGGTCCAGCACCCAATCAATTGCCAAACACTCCTGCAGCTTTACCCGGGGCGAATGTTCCAGGGGTGGTTCGGCCTATGGCAGTTGTGCCACCACAAATGCCTCCGCCTGTAGCGGTCTCACCACAAACAATGGTACAAACACCAAATATCGCTCCGATTAGTCCTCAGCCGCAATCTTCGCAGGTTCAACCTTTACAAAATCAATCATCTTCTGCTTCAATTACGCGCAGGATCCGTAGCCGAGCTGATAATGTCGATCTGAACCAGATGTTGCAAATCGAGCTTAACAGAGAAGCAACCCGCGGCGAGGTATTGGCAGGTCGGATGCCACCACTACCACCAACCCCTTTGAGTCAGGATCACTGATCTCTCTTAATAAGCCGCTGTCTTTGATTAAAGCCATTAAACAATTTGTTAAGCTTAATAAGTCTTTGAGATTTTCATTCATCAGATGGTGTATCAGAGACAGTGGAATTGAGACGTCTATACTCAGCTGGAGTAACGCCAAAAAATGATTTGAACACAACACCGAGGTATTCCTGGTGTTTGAATCCGGTCCTTTCTGCTATATCCAATAAAGAGAGGTTTGTTCCTGTTAACAACTCTTGTGCTCTTTTGAGCTTTGCCCGGATTATTTCTTTATGGACCGTTCTGTTCAGGATTGCCTTAAATTTCCTTTGCAACACACTTCTAGAAAGGCCCACTTGTTTTGCCAGATCATCGACACGAATTCCTTCGCAAGCCGATTCACGGATTATTCTAATAGCAGAGGCGATCTTTCTGTCCTCGATTGCCAGTACATCACTGGATAAACGCACTGTAATACCTGATGGTTTAATCAGGATTGGCGTATCTGGTATTTGCTTGTTGTGAAACATAAGATCAAGCATTTCAGCGGCTTTGTATCCTACTATTTCATGACCGGGCCTTACACTTGATAAGGGTGGATTGCACACTTCGCACAATGGTAAATCATCATCGACGCCAATTACTGCTATTTCATCTGGTACTGCGATGTTTGCACGTCTACATGCTTCAAGAAACTGGTGACCACGCTGATCGCTACAGACCATAACCCCAGCGGGTTTTGGTAATTTTTTTATCCACTCAGCCAGGCTATCTTCGATTTCCTCCCAGGAGGATTTACTAGGTGCACTTCTAGGTAGCTCATAAAAGTGAAAATCAAATCCAAAGTTTTTAGCGCAATCACCAAAGGCATCACGCCGCATTTCTGACCAATTTTCACCCATAATCCCAAAAAAACCAAAGTGCATAAATCCCCTTTCTTCCAAATGTTCTGCTGCCATTTGTGCAATCGCTACATTATCTACATGGACTAACGGTATTGTCGGTACCCGAACAACTCCGAGAACGTCAACTATAGGGATTTTTAATGAGGCTAAAAACTCAGCCATTTGTTTTGTTTGAATCCTGGCTATAATACCATCGCCTTGCCACTTTCGTAACCATGAAGGTACAGGCTCAGATAATCCTCTTGGTTCATGATAGATAGACCATGGTTCATGTTCTCGTACATATCTTGCGATGCCTCTTAGTATGTCTCGACCTGAACCCAAAGAGGTCTCTACCAGCAGTGCAACATGTTTGCGCTTTGGTGTTCCTAATAGCATAAAACTTCAATAAAAATCTCGTGACGCAGGTTGATGCCTAATTATGTTAATTAATTTATCAGACTTAGTTATACGATCAAGGCTTATTGACATTGCTCTTTGGAGTTTTTTTGAAAAACGGAGTAAAAGCAAAAATCTATGCTTGTTATCTTTAATTGGAATAAATGTTTTAGTACAGGCGAGTGTACAAGATTGACCGGATTTCTACAAAAATAGAACAGATCCTTAATTGCATTGCTCAGCGATTTAATTCAATATTTCTGTAAATGGGAGATATTATGAAAACTATTTTTAAATCTATAGTTCTGATAATGACAGGTTTTTACCTGTTCATAAGTGTATCGTTAAATCAATTAAACGCAGAGGGTTGGCAGCCAGCAAAAGGTAGGTTAATGACCAGATGGGCCAAGGATGTTACGCCAGAAAAGGCACATCCTGAGTACCCAAGGCCCCAATTAACAAGACAACAATGGCTGAACCTTAACGGGCTTTGGGATTACGCCATAGTTCCAAAAACGGAGTCGAAGCCAGATAAATTCGACGGTAAGATTTTGGTGCCATTCCCGGTTGAATCCGCTTTGTCGGGAGTAATGCGCCGGGTTTCTGAAAACGAAAGATTGATTTATCGCAGAACGTTTAACATACCTGAGGCCTGGCGAGGTAAACGTATTATTTTGAATTTTGGTGCAGTTGACTGGGAAGCTACGGTTTATATCAATGGCAAAGAGGTGGGTTCACATAAAGGTGGTTATGATTCTTTTTCTTTTGATATCACCCCATTCTTGTCTGATGCAACACAACAGGAAATTGTGGTTTCAGTTTATGATCCCACAGATGCCAGTACTCAACCAAGAGGTAAACAAGTCAAGAATCCCGGCGGAATTTGGTACACCCCTTCTAGCGGTATCTGGCAAACAGTCTGGCTGGAACCAGTATCAGAAACATTTGTAGATTATTTAAAGATCGTGCCCAATATAGACGATCAGACGGTCACTATTAGTCCGACAATAAAGTCTCGCGCAAGCCGGGTTACTACTCGTGTAAAGGTTCTGTTTGAAGGAAAGGTCGTTTCTGAAGGCGAAGTGACTTCAGAAACTGCTCAGGCGGATTCAGTTAAACCGCAAATTACTTTAAAAATTTCAGACCCCAAGCTCTGGAGTCCAGATTCACCTGCGTTGTACGATCTAAATATTTCGGTTATTACAAATGGAGTAGCAGTCGACGAAATCGGCAGTTATTTTGGAATGCGAAAGATTTCCTTAGGCCGGGATGAAAATGGAGTTCTGCGATTGTTTTTGAACAATAAAAAGTTATTCCAATTTGGCCCATTGGATCAGGGCTTTTGGCCAGATGGTTTATATACAGCTCCTACTGATGAGGCCTTGCGCTATGACATCGAAGTCACCAAAAAATTAGGGTTCAATATGGCCAGAAAGCATGTAAAAGTGGAACCTGCGCGCTGGTACTATTGGTGTGATAAACTTGGTTTGTTAGTCTGGCAAGATATGCCAAGTGGTGACCGTGGCATAGGTGGTAATGATCCGGATTTACAACGTTCGTCTGAGTCTGCAAGACAATATGAACTCGAACTCAGACGCATGATTGAAGACCATTTTAACAACCCATGTATTGTTATGTGGGTGCCATTTAATGAAGGATGGGGCCAGTTCGATACACCAAGAATCGTCTCGCTAATTAAGAGTTTGGATCCTACCAGACTTGTTAATAACGCCAGCGGATGGACAGATCGTCACGTGGGCGATGTCAAAGATATTCATGTTTACCCCGGCCCTGGTGCTCCCAACATCGAGCCCAATCGTGCGGGAGTCTTAGGCGAGTTTGGTGGCTTGGGCCTGCCGATAGAAGGACATACCTGGGGAGAAAAAGGTAGTTGGGGCTACAGAAATTATAAATCACCTGCAGAGTTAACCCAGGCGTATGTCAAGCTCATTGAAAAGCTCCATACGTTGACTGGAGACGCTGGGCTGTCAGCTGCCGTTTACACGCAAACTACTGATGTCGAAACCGAAGTCAATGGTCTTATGACTTATGATCGGGAACTGATTAAAATGGATGCTGACACTATAACAGCTGCTAATTTAAAGGTTTATTCACCGCCGCAAGCTAGAAAACAAGCATCAGGACTGCCCATCCCACCGGCAGTTCCATTGGTGACGCATGATCCTTATTTTAGTATTTGGTCCTTCTCTGATAAACTTAACGATGAAACCACCAAACATTGGACTGGCAGAGATCATGATTTGAGCAGCTTGATTAATATAGACGGCAAAACTTTTAGACTGATGGGTAGCCGCCCGGCAAATGTCCCGGAACTTCAACAAACTGCACTTGAGGTTTTACCTACCCGGACGATATACACTTTTGAAGGTGAGGGGACGCGAATTGAGCTCATCTTTACAACTCCAATGTTGCCAAATGACATAGATCTAATGTCGCGACCTGCTACTTATCTGACATGGAATGTAAAGTCTATCGATGGCAGAAAACATAATGTAGTTATTTATTTCCACTGCTCATCTGAATTAACTGTCAATAATCCTGACCAGGAAGTTGTATGGTCAAGAGAGTTTATTCCTGGTTTGTATACTTTGAAAATAGGCTCCAAAGATCAACAGATCTTAGCCAAAAAGGGCGACGACCTGAGAATTGACTGGGGATGGCTTTATGCAGCTGCACCAGCAGAAAAATCTACAAGATCCACCATAGCAGCACAGGATGTTGCGTTAAAAGCTTTCGCTGTAAATGGAATAATCCCGGAACCTGATGATAAATTGATGCCCAGAAGAGTAAACGACCAGACGCCTGTAGCTGCGTTTGTCTTTAATTTAGGTCAGGTAGATGAAAAGATAAAATCAACGTGGATGATACTCGCTTATGACGATATTTATTCCATTCAATACTTTATGAACAACCTTAGACCATTCTGGCGGCGTAACGGAGCCGATGCAACCGATCTACTAAAAACCGCAGCTGAACAGTACTCCAAATTACAAAGGCGTTGTGCTGAATTCGATAATGAGCTAATGAAGGACTTACGGGATATTGGTGGCGAACAATATGCTCAGATCTGTGCTTTATCTTACCGACAGGCTTTTGCAGGGTGTAAAATTGCCGCAGATGATAATGGCCAACCATTATTGTTCCCAAAGGAAAACTTCAGTAACGGCTGTATTGGTACTGTTGATGTATTCTACCCAATGGCTCCAATTGTGTTATTACTTAATCCTTCATTAGCAAAAGCTGTTGTCGTGCCAATCCTTGAATATGCTCTATCTCCCAGATGGAAGTTTCCATTCGCCCCACACGACCTTGGCACATATCCGCATGCTAATGGTCAGGTTTACGGTGGTGGCGAAAGAACAGAAGAAAATCAGATGCCCGTTGAAGAATCAGCTAATATGATTATTTTGGTAACCGCAATTTCGCAGATCGATAATAGCACACAGTTCGCAAAAAAATATTGGCCGGCACTTGAAAAATGGGCCGCTTACCTCAAGGAAAAAGGATTCGACCCTGAAAATCAACTTTGTACCGATGACTTTGCCGGACATCTGGCCCATAATGTTAACCTCTCAGCTAAAGCAATAGTTGCATTAGGAGCGTTCTCAAAATTATGCCGAATGAATGGTAATAACCAAAAAGCAGATGAATATTTTAAACTTGCTAAAAAGTTTGCAGAACAGTGGGTCAAGGAAGCTGACGATGGCGACCATTTCCGATTGGCGTTCGACCAACCTAATACCTGGAGCCAAAAATACAACCTTGTCTGGGATCGGGTGCTTGGACTTTACCTCTTTCCTGCAGATGTCTTAAAGAAAGAAGTCGAGTTTTACAAGAAAGTTCAACTAAAATATGGTTTGCCTCTGGATAATAGACAGAAATACACTAAGCTGGATTGGAATATATGGACGGCAACATTAGCCCCAACACCAGAGGACTTCCAGGCTATCATCGCGCCAGTTTATAAGTTTGTATGTGAATCGCCTACCAGAGTTCCACTCACGGATTGGTACTGGACGCATGACGCACGCCAGGTGGGTTTCCAGGCACGGCCTGTTGTAGGCGGTGTTTTTATCAAAATGTTGTACGATGCACAGGTCTGGAAAAAATGGGCATCACGCGATGTTACTAAATCCAAAAATTGGGCTCCGTTGCCAGTGCCACCCGAGGTCCGTCAATTCATACCTACATCAGAAGAGCAACCACAGTTATGGAAATTTACTACGAGTAATCCCGGCGAGCATTGGGAAAAACCTGAGTTTGACGATCATCAATGGAAAACAGGAGAAGGTGGTTTCGGGACACGTGGCACTCCTGGAGCAGTAGTTAGAACAGAATGGAATACTCGTAATATTTGGTTGCGCCGTGAATTTGTTGTTTCTTCTACGATCCCCAGTAACCTGATGATAAGGATCCATCACGATGAAGACGCTGAGGTTTATATAAATGGTACCAGGATTTTTTCTACCACCGGCTATACCACAGATTATACAATATTCCCTCTTACCGAAAACGCTTTGAAAGCAATCAAACCAGGAAAAAATTTAATGGCTGTTCATTGTAAGCAAACCGGCGGCGGACAATACATCGACGTCGGGTTAGTGGAATTAGTAAAAACAAAAAAAATTAAACCAGAAAGGCCGTAAATTACGAACATTGCTAGTTCCTGGCGTTTTTTCGCAAGCAATAATTTGTAAGCCAAACTCTTGCAATAAAAAAACAGAGATTCATAATAAGATGATATATGTCTAAAGACATTAATTCTTTGGAAACACTTTGCATTAATACTGCAAAGGAATTTGAGCTTCATTTCGGACAAACAGCAACTTGGATAGTAGCTGCTCCGGGTCGAGTAAACATCATCGGAGAACATACCGACTATAACGAGGGCTTTGTCTTGCCAATGGCAATTGACAGATACACCGTCTTGGCTGCAGCAAGACCATCGCAAAACTCGGCAGACCAGAAAATAAATTGGTTCTGTACCAAAATGCAGGAAACAGCTGAAATCCCTCTGCAAAAACCTGTCCCGAAAGGCGAACCTGCCTGGTCAAATTATGTTCGCGGAGTAGTTGAGCAATTCTCAAGACGCGGAATCCACCCCGGACCGCTAAATGTGCTTATGAAATCTACAGTCCCTATGGGCGGTGGCTTGTCAAGTAGCGCTGCTTTAGAAGTGGCTACTGCAACATTGTTGGAAGCTGTTTCCGGAATCACTCTCGATCCTTTGGAGAAAGCCTTGCTCTGCCAGAAGGCTGAACATGAGTATGCCGGCGTACCATGCGGAATAATGGACCAATTCACTGCTACTATGGCTAAAGAAAACCATTTGCTCCTTTTAGATTGTAGATTCATAAAAGCGGATTTGGTTCCGGTTACAGAAAGTTCTGTCTCAGTTCTAATCGTTAACTCGAACGTAAAACATCAGCTTGTAAATGGTGAGTATGCTAAACGCAAAGCTCAATGTGAACAAGCAGCCAAAATCCTCGGAGTCAAAGCCTTGAGAGATGCAACATCGTCAATGTTAGAAGCTGCTCGCGATAAAATGGATCCTGTTGTTTATCGAAGAGCCAGGCATGTCATCAGTGAGAACCGGCGTACATTAGAAACCGCTGATGCATTGAAGAATTCAAACTGGACCTCGGCCGGTATGCTTATGTACGCTAGCCATGCATCGTTGCGTAATGATTATGAGGTCAGTTGTAATGAATTGGATGTTATCGTGGATATTGCTCACAGAATTGGACCATTGAACGGCATGTTAGGTTGCCGTATGACCGGTGGTGGCTTTGGCGGCTGTGCTGTTTGTTTTGCTAAAACTGAAGCCATGGAAGATATTTCCAAAATAATTACTACAGAATATAAGTCAAAAACCGGAATTACCCCATCTCTTTTTATATGCAGACCTGCTAGCGGCGCTACCGTTTTTAAAATGTAGTTCGTCATTTTTTCTTTAAAATATCAGAAGCAATATGGATATTTTTGAACCAGGCTTACACCCTCATAGAAGGTATAATCCATTGTTGGATGAGTGGATCCTTGTTTCTCCCCACCGAACGCAACGCCCCTGGCAAGGACATAAAGAACAGACAACAGCACACACCAGGCCTGAATACGATCCCAATTGTTACCTGTGCCCGGGCAATCGTCGGGCCGGAAATCATGTTAACCCAAATTATACAGATGTTTTCGTTTTCACAAATGATTTTTCGGCCCTACTGCCGGAGACACCTAAAAACATTTCTAACAGTAAATCTAAATTTTTCCGCTACCAGCCAGTTCAGGGTGAATGCAGGGTAATTTGCTTTTCTCCCCGACATGACCTAACCCTGCCAGAAATGGATGTGCAAAAAATAAGAAAAGTAATCCAGGTTTGGATCGAACAGACAATAGAGCTTGGTAAAAAATACCAGTGGGTACAGATTTTTGAAAATAAAGGTTCTATAATGGGATGTTCAAACCCGCATCCACATGGACAAATCTGGGCCGGCGACTGGGTTCCTGTTTTTGTTGAGCGCGAAGATTTCACACAACGAAAATATTTTGAATCGAATGGAAAACCATTGCTGATCGATTACCTGGAATCAGAACTGGCCAGTGCAGAAAGAATTGTCGAACAAAATGATGATTGGATATTTTTAGTCCCTTTTTGGGCTACATGGCCTTTTGAAACATTACTATTGCCTAAAAGACATATACCAAGAATCACTGAACTTACCGATTATGAAATTGATTCATTGGCTGCAATATTAAAATCAACTCTGACTAAATACGATAATCTTTTTGAAACCAGCTTCCCTTATTCAATGGGCTGGCATTTTGCACCAATGCATGCCCAGGAAATAAATCAATGGCAACTCCATGGGCATTTCTATCCGCCATTACTGCGATCTGCTACTGTTAAAAAATTCATGGTAGGATATGAAATGCTTGCTGAAGCACAACGTGATATTACACCAGAACAAGCAGCAGCTCGACTTAAATTATTACCAAGCACTCATTATAAATCTTCCTTGAAATCAGTTTGATTCCAATAGTTGGAGCTCAATCGCGTGACTATTCTTTTTGCCGCCTTCACATACATTCAAAAGATTCTGCATCTGCTTAAAGGAGCTTGGATTTTATTCTATGATCCCCCAAAAAAAATACTTCTAACTCCTGCCGCAATCCATGCTTATAGGATTATTTTATGGTACATATATCCTTGCTTTATCCGGTTTACATTGATCCCATTAGAATTGACTGTCCAATCAACCACAGGTTATTGGACCGTTACCAATTTTATCAGCTGACTTGACATCATTGTGGTCTATATCATGACCCGGATGTAGCTGACGCTTCATTATTAATAAATAAAATTCCGCCGACTGGTTATTGGTAAATACTACCAGAACTTACCTGATAAAAGGAGACCTATGACTTTGAACTTAAGATAATTTAAAAACAAATTTTTTTACTAACATTTTCACTCCACAAGAAAGAGAAAAGTACATTAATGACCCTAGCAGGTTTTTGAAAAAGTCCTTTTTCAACAGCCTGCTAGACTACATCGTAGAAGCAGTTACCAGGAAAATTGGTGCTGGCGATGTCTGGCTAAGTTCCAGAGGTTGAAGTTGTTATTGTCGCAAGCGAGAAAAACAGATAAAATCGTAAAACCTTAGCTAACTAGCCTACGATGCAGCATCTTAGTTTTAATATCGGGATAAATTCTGTTAATATTTTAGGTTTAAAGATACGACAGGTTAATTCTGTAAACGGACCTCTTGGGTTAACTGATTATCGAGTGAGATAAAATAAAACTTTTGCGCTGATTAGATTTTGGTATTAGGATTTTGCGACAAGATTGAAATTAGATGAAGAAGTATTGTGGAGGTTATATGTTAGTGGTATTTGTGCATGTTCGAGTGAAGCCAGAGTGTGTTGATAGATTTAGAGAAGAGACGATTAAAAATGCTTGTGAAAGCATAAAAGAAGAAGGCGTGGCGAGATTCGACGTTTTTCAAAGTCAAGAAGACAAGACAAAGTTTGTTTTAGTAGAAATCTACAAGGACGATGAAGCTCCCAAATTACATAAACAGACTGCGCATTATTTAGCATGGAGGAGTGCTGTTGAATCTATGATGGCTGAGCCCAGGTATAGTGAGAAGTATACAAATATCACAGATATTTAGTTATGAAATATGAATTTAGCACTGTGCAACGGATAATATTTGGAAGTGGGTCAATCAGGCAATTACCGGACATAGTTAAGGAATTTGGCACGAGGGCACTGGTAATATGTGGTCGGACGCCGTCGCGCTGGGAAGCTGTTTTTAGACTGCTCTCAGAAGCTGGGTTAGAATTGGTAGAATATCATTTAAGGCATGAGCCAACTGTCAGAGACATAGATGATTGTAGCAAGGTACTTAAGGAAAATCCGGTGGACGTGGTAATTGGACTTGGCGGTGGCAGTTGTATAGACGCAGCGAAGGCTGTATCTGTTATGTTTTATGCTGACGGTAGTGTGTTTGATTATCTGGAGGTTGTTGGAAAGGGCAAGAAGGTGACCAAAAAGATCCCGTGCATAGCCGTGCCAACGACAGCAGGTACAGGGGCCGAGGTAACGAAGAACTCTGTGATACTGGTTCCGGAGTCCAGGATAAAAGCCAGTCTAAGGAATATTTTGTTGTTGCCTGAAGTGGCGTTAGTCGATCCTGAACTTTGTTTAGGTTTGCCTTTTGAGATAACTGCATCGACAGGATTGGATGCGTTCACCCAATTAATAGAGGCTTTTGTTTCCTTGAAGTCTAATGCATTTACGGACATGATATGCAAGGAGGGGTTGACGTATGCTTCCAGATATCTAGTTAAGTCTTGCGAACAACCATTGGATATGACTGCAAGGACGGGGATGTCGCATGCTGCGCTTTTAAGTGGTTTAGCGCTTGCCAATGCTGGGCTAGGGGCTATTCATGGTTTGGCAGCTCCACTTGGTGGTTTATTGCATGCTGGGCATGGTGCAATCTGTGCAGCGTTATTACCAGGTGTGACCAAGGCAAATATTGAACAACTTCAAACAAAACCTGATGGATATATGTATTTGGAAAAATACAGAGAGATTTGCAGGATCGTAACCGGCGATGATGGAACTGATTTGGGAATTCTCATTAAGTGGCTTAGTTCATTGGTAGAAAGATTGCAGATTCATGGATTAAAAATGTTTGGTTTAGAGGAAGAGAAGATACCTGAGATTGTTATGCGTGCTCTTAACTCAAGCAGTATAAAGGGGAACCCCGTCCCTTTAAGCCAAGAACAGTTAGAAAAGATAGTGCTGGATGCGATGTGATTAACAAGTTTAAGATTGGATTTTATTTACCAAGGTTTGGTTATAATCGGAATATGGTGTTTAAAGAAACCCTGATTTAGTGGGGATGAATAATTAACATGCACAAGAGAGAATTGGGATTTTTCAGTGCAACATCAATTGTTGTTGCTAGCATGATAGGTTCGGGGGTTTTTACTACAAGCGGTTTTTTGATAGCAGACCTGAAGTCTTCCTGGCTAGTGATAATTGTTTGGTTTATTGGTGGTATTATTGCTTTATTAGGGGCCGTTTCTTATAGTGCACTTGCTAGACTGATTCCGGAATCAGGTGGTGAATATATATTTTTGTCAAAGACATTACATCCTTCAGCGGGCTATATAGCAGGTTGGATTTCTTTATTTGTGGGTTTTTCTGCTCCATTAGCAGCAGCGGCATGTGCTTTTGGCAAATATTTTAAGTTATGGCTGCCATATGAGATTCCCGATAAATTTTACGGGACTGCGGTGATAATTATTTTTTTTATCATACATGCTATTGGTGTTAAATATGGAGCGATTGTTCAGAACTTAGTAGTATGCATCAAGCTTTTATTTATATTGTTTGGTATAACGGTGGCAGTAAATAGAATAGAGATATCGGAAGTTTCGTTTGGGCAGCTGGATTTATCGGCTTTTGCGGTTTCTTTAATTTGGGTCTCTTATAGTTATTCTGGCTGGAACGCGGCCGTATATGTTGGGGGAGAGGTATCGAAGCCTGAAAAGAATCTGTTTTGGTCGTTAATAATTGGCACGTTTGTGGTGATGGTGATTTATGTATTTATAAATGCGGTTTTTGTATTTTCAGCACCAATCAATGAGCTTGCGGGGGTATTAGAAATAGGTTTAGTAGCGGCAAATCGCCTGGCTGGCAATGCTGGTATGAAAGTTGTGTCAGTAATAGTATCACTTGCATTATTGACATCAGCATCATCATTAACTATGGCTGGGCCAAGAGTTATAGCCAAAATGGCTGAGGACGGGTACTTGCCGTCGATTTTTTCAGGCAAAGAAGGGCCGCCGAGGTGGGCTATGGCGTTGCAGTCAACTATTGCATTAGTAATGCTTTGGACGGCAACATATGATGCTTTGCTGACGTATATAGGTTTTACATTAGCATTATCAACAGCAGCTGCTGTTATTGGTTTAGGCTTGGTAAAGGTGAAGAATAGAAACCTTTTCGTGCCTGGCTGGCCATGGGTCCAGGTTTTATTTTTAATCTTTGTTTTTTGGTCTTGTTTTTTTGCAATATTTCGACGTCCGGCTGAGAGTATGGCTGGATTATTGACTATAGGTCTTGGTTATATTATTTGGTATTTGAAGGTGAAAACGCATTAGGTTTCCAATTGACCTCGACGGTAGTGAGTTCGTTCAAATTATTTACATAAAAGACTTTTCCATGTTTAGCACCAAATTCGTGCAATAGTTTTGTAAGTTTTACATCGTAACAGCAATATTCGGCAATTTCCAGGAGTTTACCTTCTTTGAACCATTTGATAGCTTGCAAGCCTTCTGAAGTTTTCTTGAGTCCGAGGGTTGCTTCTGCTAAGGAATCAAGCGAAATTTTTCTGCCGATTTTTGCCTGGATATCAAGCATAAGGTCCAGTGATGGGACATGAGAGAAGTCGAAAATTGTATAAGCCATAAGTACCTGGAAATCAAATTGGGTATGGTTAAATCCTACAACTAGATCGGCACGTTGCAATTCTGAGATAAGATCGTTTACGTTTTTTTCCTGGTAGATCTTGTAAGAATTTCTGGCTGTGCTAAAGGTGACGCCGATGCTCATGCCGAGGTTTTGAATATTTAATTTACCCCCGACTTCCTGGAAAGACTTTTTTGTTTCGATGTCGAAGTAGACAATATTCATAGTCGCTTATTTAGGAATAAAATGTATGGGTTTATCAATCAGACCTTCTATGGACTCTGAAATTATTTCACTGGTAGTGGGATGTGGCCATGTTACTTGGGCCAGGTCAAACGCTGTCAATTTATTTTGAATAGCAATTGCCATTTGAGAAATGAGTTCTGACGCATTCTCTCCCACAATGTGAGCTCCAATAATACGCAGTGACACTGGGTCGGCTAAAATCTTAATAAACCCTTCGGTATTACCGTCAATAACGGCTTTTGCTGATGCAGTCAAAGGAAAACGCGAGATGCGCGGATCAATCGATAATGATTTAGCCCGTTCTGTGGTGAGGCCGACAGATGCAATTTCTGGGTCTGAAAAGACGACGGATGGGATTGAATCATAATTTGGTTCATCGGGTAAACTATTATAAAAGTTCGATTCTTTGCCATGTTTGTTAAGTAATTTTAAAATCCCTGCAACTGCGTATTTGCCTTGTGTATATGCTGTATGAGCTAGTGGCATTTTTCCGGTTACATCTCCTATAGCGAATATATTTTTTACAGATGTCTCCATGAATTTGCCTGTTTTAATATAGCCATTGGAAGTTTCTATGCCCACGTTTTCAAGCCCGATATCCTGTGTATTTGGAATTCTTCCTACGCATATAACTACTAAATCAAAGCATAATTGGGTTGAGTTGTTGAGCAGGAGTTTAATTTGATTATCTATTTGGGCGCTTGTTACAGTCGTGTTTGTGATTATATCAATGCCCTTTCGTTGAAAGACCCTGGTTAACATTTGGCTTATTTCTTGGTCATGATTGGGTAGTATTCCTGGCAGAGCTTCGATAATACTGACGTGCGATCCTAAACTGTTAAAGTAGGCAGCAAACTCACAACCGATGTAGCCGCCACCAATAATGGCAATATGATTTGGGATTTTTTCATGATTTAGTACTTCGTTACTGGATAAGATTTTTTGTTCAACCCATGGAATCGACGGAAGATCTTTTGGTCTTGAACCTGTGGCGACAACAATAGTTTTTGATTGAATTTCAAATGTATTTTGTTCGGGAGTTGATATTTCAATAAGTTGGTTATTTTTTAACCTGGCATGTCCTTTTATAATTTGAACACCGGATTGTTTTAACAGGAAATTAATTCCTGCGGCGAATTGGTTTATAATCCTATTTTTTTGTTTGTAGAAATTGCTTACATCAAGAAACTGATTATTAGCATTTGAAGTTTCTGTTGAGAAGCTCGTATTAGTTCTCTTAAATTTTTTTGCTAGAGCGATGAGCGTTTTTGTTGGGATACAGCCAGCATTAAGGCAAACGCCGCCGATATTAGCTTTTTCGATCAAAGCAGTAGTTAAACCAGCGCGAGCGGCTCGGATTGCTGTTGTATAACCGCCTGGGCCACTTCCGATTATAGCTACATCAAAAATAGAATTTGTCATACCAGATATAATACCTGTTAAATGCCAAAGACATCAATAAATTGATTTTTATGGCTTTTCAAAGGGACTTGCGAGAAGGGCTTTTCGTTAAGGTCTAACAAGCCAGATACGAAGAGAGACAATAAATTCGGCACATTATTATTCCGATAAATTGTATTAATGGTTTGGGAGTGAGTTGTTGTTTATTAATTTGTTGTGGCTTAAATAGGTATTATTTAAAGCGTGGGCTTTATGAGTCCAGTAATAGTTCAGGTTGTTCCCTGTCACTGCCAAGACCGAACCTGGGGAATGCTTTCATGGAGAACGTAATAGCTATTGTGAGGTCGGTTGGCCGGGTTCTGTAATCTCGGACTCGGAAGGTAAGTGCAGCAGTCCAGCTCCTGAGGTCGCGATAAATAGTATAATACTGTTCCTCTAGAGTTCCATCTCGTGCCTCGAACTGGTGGGAGATTCGGAATGCATAATTTTCATTAAGTTTGAAATAAAAGCGGCTAGTAATGAGATTGTTGCCAAAATTGATTCCTTGATATGGCATTTCTCTAAGATATCTATGGCCGATGGCCCAACTCCAGACATCATTTGGTTGGAGGGTTAAGTAATGATTAGCTTCGTTCCAGTGCGATTCGTTAATATCGTACCGGGTTTCAGATGAGAGTATGATCCAGGATCTGGGCTGAAAGTCTAAGTCGGAGTAAAGGTCTTTAAAGGTTTTTTGGTTTGATTTGGGGTGGAGGTTCCAATCAGAGTATAGTGCCCAATTAAGCAGGTTTTCTATTTGAGCTTCTCGTTTTGTTTGTAATTTGTTTCTAAGGCCTAATCGGATCACATTTTGTCCGTCGATGGAGTCGATTGAATTATAATCAGGGTACTGAATGGGTAAGAGTTTTAGACTGGGTAGTTCTTTATCGAACTGTGGTAGGTCAGGGGCTCTTTTACTTGGGTTAGGGACATAGGCATAATTAATGGATGGTTCAATGATATGTCGGAGGCCGTCGATTTTTAACAATTTATTTTTGACGCCGGGCCAGGTTCGTGAGGCTTTGGTTGAGATTTCTGCACCGGTATTAAATACCCATCGTGAAGTTTCTTCTGTAACGGTAGCCCCGTCATCTGATTTTCCGTAATATGTTAAGCGGCCACCGACTCTGGGTGTAATGTTTAGCCATCCGAAGAAGGTTTTTGGTAGTGTTATCTGATGATAGGTATCGGCTCTAAAAGCCGAGTAGTCCTGGAAGGCGTCGTCGGCAAATTTGTATTTAAAATAGCCTACAGAGCTTTCGCTCTCATAATATAATGGTGAGGAACCGATTTTCTGGCGATATGCTGAAAGCTTGACATCTGGCAATCTTTCCACGGTTTCGAAGAAGTCATTTAATTGTAAGTTTGCGAGTATATTAAGTGAGTAGTTTGGCCAAAGCTGATTTACCTCAACAAATGAAGGCGGTTGCATATTTCTTTTATATTCGCCTTCAAAGAAGTCTCTTGTAACAAATGGATCAGATTGTTTATTTGCAGCGATTTTGAGCGATAGGTTGGTGCGTAGGGTTGCACTATGTTCAAATCTTACTCTGTACCTGTCTGAGTCTATATGACGTCCGGAATCTATTTTATCCGGGTCTTCGTCATGTAGATAGTAAGTTTTTAAGGAGCCGGATCCGAGCCCGCCGAGGTTCCAGGAAAAATCCGGTCCAGCGCCAACACCGCGAAAGGCACGGTAATCTAAATGTACTACCCCGTTTAGGTTTGTTGAGGCAGACCAGTTATATGCCGAGCGCAAGTATGGGCCGTAGACACTTCTATAACCCGGGGTGAAAGTAAAGGCACTTTGTTTGTCTAATTGGCGTTTATATTTCGGGAAGTACATTATCGGAATATTACCGTTATATAGAACGGCCTGGTATGCTTCAACATATTCACCCGGAACGACTTTGATGCGTTTGGCCTTAATTTTGAATCCCGGCTGTGGAACATCATCGGTAGTAACAAAAACATCATTTGCGGAATAGATTTTTTCCTTAGCGTCGTAGTTTAGGTTGTTGCCTCCTACATAGAATGGTTCTGATCCAGCTTTGAAATTTTCAGCTTTGACGTGACCTGTTTTGAAATTGTATTCGATACTTTCAGAGGTCCAAATGTAGTGTCCCTGGACGAAGGTGACTCCCCCAGTTGCGATTATATCGCCAGTCTGGTCATTTATAGTAGCCTGGTTTGCCGTAATAACGTTACCTTTGCTTGTTATCCGCACGCCATTTCTAGCAATAGCTAAACCTGATTGTGAATCATATTCAATCTGCGAGGAGTCCGATAAGTTTTCTATTTCATAGCTATCAGATTCAGCTTTGTCCGCTCCGCGAGTGGCTAAACTTGTGAGCAGTAAAACTAATATAACGATTAAACGAAATCGACTCATTGAAAAACAAAGCTAATCAAACCTGACGTTAATTGCCAAGCCAGATTTTTATGCCTGTATAAATTTTCGAACTTGATGCTGACTTTTTAGTGGGCTGCATGGAAATAGCCAATTCCAGATAAAAATCTTTTTATTGGCCAGTAAAGTTTGGTTTCAATTGTTCTATTTGACCAGTGAAGTAATTACCGCATCGGACATCTCAATGAAGAGATCTGGGAGAACACCCATAAGAATTATGCCTCCAACACAAAAAGCCATAATAATACGTTTTTTAGCATTTAAATTTATTTGTAATTCAGAGTTTGGGAGGCGCTGAGTCCAAAATGCTATTTTTATCACCTTGAAGTAATAATACACAGAGACTGCTACACTTAAGACAGCGATGGCTATGGGCAGGTAGAAGAAAGCATTGGTTTGTGCACAAACGAGTATGGATTTAACAATTAAAAATTTAGCAATAAAACCCCCGGTCAAGGGAATTCCAGCCAGAGAGACCATGCTGATGGCCAAAGCGCTAGCAGCAAATGGCGATTTATTAAAGAGTCCGGCAAGATCTGAGAGGTTTACTGAATAATCATTTTTTTCGAGTTCATCAGCTATAGCAAAGGCAATTATCACTGCTAGCATATAACTTATCAAATAAAAGATGATTGCAATTAGACCTGGCTTTGATGCAGTAGAAATTCCAAGGGCCATAAATCCAGCATGTACGATGCTGGACCATCCAAGCAAACGTTTAAAATCAAATTGCACAGAGGCACCGAAACATCCATAGATGATAGATACGACTGCCAGGCACGCCCAAAAAAATTGCCAACGTTGGTTTTCTAACAGACCGAGGCCGCATAATGTTTTCAAGATAACCAGAAATCCCATTGCTTTTGAGCAGCTAGCCAGGAGCGCCGAGACAGGGGAACTGGCACCCTGGTAGACATCCGGAGCCCACATTTGGAGTGGTACAAGTGCTAATTTAAAACAGATTCCTATCGCGAACAATCCAAACCCGATGTATAAAAAAGTTGATAATGCTTGTCCGATTTGTTGTGTAGGTGGTTTTATTAATAATGTGCCGGTGCTTCCGTAAATAAAGGCAATACCCATTACCATAAAAGCGGCAGAGACCCCTCCGAAAATCATGTACTTAATCCCTGCTTCGACCGAATGAGGGTTTTTTGTATCAAAGGCCACCAGAATTAAAAAACCCACAGTTACAAGCTCTATTGTTATGAAAAGTGTTACAAAATCTGATGCAGCGGCTACGAACATCATGCCAATAAGAGTCAGAAGTACCAGACCGGGGAATTCCAGACTTGTGATCTTCGTTTTTTGGCCTTTGTTGCCAATAATTCCAAGCCCTAAAATAGTCCCAAAAATAAAAAATCGTCTAAAAAAATTTGTGAACTCGTTTGAAATATTATTTGTTCCAAAGATTAAAATATTTGGTGTTGGCGAAATGATACTGAACACGAATGCGATTACGAGCCCCAGACCAATGAGGTCTAAGATGTAATGCCGGGGATGTTTATCCCAAAAAACTGCCAACAAAAGGGTAATTATAGCAATCGCTAAAATTAAAATTTCTGGAATTATCGGAAACAGGTTCATGGGGTCAAATCGTTTGATTTTGTAATTATTGCTTTATTTCCTTTGCTGAAGTCGGCAATAGTTTCCAATTGATTTTTAAATTTATTAGTTAATTGATATGGGAAGATCCCAAAAAGAATGAGCATAAAAATAAGCAACGCAAAAGGAGCCCGGTGTTTCCATGATGTAATATCGCTTATGTTTGAAAATCTGTCCGGGGTTTGGCCGTGTAAAACTGATCGTACAGCTCGGAACATATAAATTGCTCCTATTACCAATGCTCCCCAGACAGCGGCGACTATTATCCATTGGTGAGCTTTCCAACCACCGAAGAACACCAACAGTTCGCCTGGGAAGTTTGCAAAACCAGGCATTCCACATCCGGCGATCATAGCTATGATTAAAGCGGTTCCTAAAAAGGGCATTTTCTTTAGAAGTCCACCCAGATCGCTCATGATTCCGGTGCCCACCTTTTCCTGTATTGATCCACTGACACCGAAAGCCAGGGCGGCCAAGAACCCGTGAGCGATCATGATGATTAACGAACCAGAAATACCAACTGGATTAAGGGTCGCAATACCGATAAAAGCAAAGCCCATATGTGCTACACTGGAAAAACCAAGAAGTTTATCCAGTTCTTTTTGTTGCATTGCTACCCATCCGCAATACAGAATATTTCCTAAAGCGAGCAATATCAGATAATTTGCCCAGTATGCTATGCCTTCAGGTAAAAGAGTAAGAACGATACGTAAAAGAGCATATAGTCCAAATTTTTTGATTACTCCTGCGTGCAGCATGGCAGTTGACACAGGTGCACTTGCATAGCCCAACGGAGCCCATGAATGAAAAGGCCATAAAGAAACCAAAATTCCAAACCCAAGCAGTAATAAACCGGATATCGTAATCTGATCGGGTTTGTTTATCATGTTTTGGCTAATCGCGGATCCAATTTTTATGAGATCGAAACTGCTTGCACCACTTTTTACATAGAGCAATAAAAGACCTACCAGAGCAATGAAAGCGCCAACAGTCAAATAGATCGTAATTTGAAATGCGGCGAATGTCCGGCGGGGGCCACGACCCCATATACCAATCATTAAAAAGGATGGTACCAGTGCCAGCTCGTGTAATGCATACATGAAAAACATATCTAATGAAGCAAACGCTCCGAGAATTCCGCCAATAATAAGGAGTAGTAAAATGTAAAACGTTTTTTCTTTGTAATTCACATGACGTGCCTGAGAGACAGCAACAAATCCAACGATAGAGCCCATCAGGATAAGGCCTAGATTTAATCCATCGACTCCGAAGTGCAGCCGTATATCCAGGGATGGGATCCAAACTCTATTAAACTCAAATTGGAGACCAGATGTGGAATAATCAAATGTCAAAAAGAGAATTATTGATATTATTGATGATACCAGTGTTGCAAAGACCGAAAGCGATCTAATAAGTTTTTGTTGCTTTGATGGAATAAACACCAAAACCAGAGCAGTTGCTAGTGGAATCAGAAATATGTATAGCAATAACGACATATCTATATCCAAAGATGTCAACTAACCGACTTAAACGGTTCTTCGGTTGTTTAGCAATATTTGGAAATAGTTGCAACAAAATTGCTAAATGGTTCGGATCTTAATGTGTCTCAAGAGAGTCGACCAGGGTTTCCAAAAGTGTTTGGATTCAAAATATTTGCAAATTTGTCGTATTGAATCATTTTTTCGGTAAAAATAATTTTAACCCCTGAGGCGGTTTTTCTGGAGATAGAGTTAGTGCCCCAGGAGTAAACTGAAACTAATTATCAAGGATTTAATAACTGTCGAACGGATTTGATAGGGCAAGTACAGACTCCCGAATTCATAAGCTACTTATAACACGGACCTGTGGTTGATTATGTATCACATGGAAGTTTTCCCAGCCTTAATTACATGATGAGCTAGAATAATGACTCATGATTGAAAAGAGAATGCAATAATTGACTGGTCCAAATTAGCGTATAGATTAAGCATGCTGTGAGGTCATTAATACCAGGGATTAACATAATAAGGCTGGAAGGTGTTCGGCAAAATAACCTTAAAGGTTTCAATCTAGACTTGCCGTTACGGAAATTAATTGTCATAACCGGTCCAAGCGGGTCTGGTAAAAGTTCTTTAGCGTTTGATACATTATATTCAGAGGGCCAACGGCGGTATATCGAGACTTTTTCTCCATATGCCAGACAGTTTTTTGACAGGATGGACAAACCGAAACTAGACTCTATTCAGGGAGTACCGCCAGCTATTGCAATCAAACAATTAAATGCGATCAGAACCAGCAGATCAACTGTCGGTACTATGACAGAGATCTGTGACTACATGAAAAACATCTGGCCTATCATTTCGCAGTTGTTTTGCAGCAAATGCGGACGGCCAGTAGAACGTGAGCAGCCTCAAAAGATTTACGAGCGTGTTCGGAAACTTGCTGGTGCAGGTGCTGAAGTTATTATTACATTTGACCTCTTATTGTCCAAAAAACTATCAATTAACGAATCTCTGGATTTAATCATAAAACAAGGTTATCAGAGATTGCTTTGGAGTGGAGTAATAAGAAGGATTGAAGAAATATATGATGAGATTATAAAATTGGGCTCTGAGAAATTAACCATTGTTCAGGATAGGATTAATCTTAGTGCTGAAGCACGATCTCGTTTTATAGATGCTTGCGAACAGGCATATCATTTTGGGAAAAAACGTCTAAGGTTATTTTATTCTCAGAATCCTCAGAAGCCTCCCATCAATATTGCGAATTATAAAGAGCTTTGTTTTTCAGGGATTTTGCATTGTCCATATTGTGATATAACATATACAGAACCCACATCCAGTTTGTTTAGTTACAACAACCCGCTTGGTGCATGTCCAAGGTGCCATGGTTTTGGGCGTATTATTGAAATCGATTACAATAATGTAATTCCAGACAAAACAATTCCTTTGTCTAAGTTCCCTATAAAACCATGGCGTTCGCAATTTTTCTCTCGTTGCATGTATGATCTTTTGGATTGTTGTAAGTATCATAATGTACCGACGGATGTTCCGTTTCGGGATTTGCCAAAAGAAATCCAGGAGTGGATTTTAAATGGCGATCCGGACTACCAGAGCAACTCAGATCTGGATGTGCCTCGCAAATGGTACGGAGTTAGAGGCTTTTTCAAGTGGATGGAATCAAAAGCTTATAATGTCCATGTACGGGTTCAACTCTCCAAATATAGAGCGTATTTAATTTGTCCTGAATGTAATGGACAACGATTAAACGCTCAGGCATTGCAATATAAAGTCAAACTTCCAGATGATACAAGGCCAGAGCAGCTTCCTGAGTTTATCTCTTTAGGTAATTTTTATGAATTGCCAATTGATGCTGCCTTAAAAGTACTGGACTTAATATATGATTCACGAAAAGACGAGCTTCCGACCAGCGTGCTTTATGCTTTTAAAGAGGTACAGTTAAGATTGAAATTTCTAATAGAAACGGGCCTGGAGTACCTTTCCCTTAACAGACCAATGCGGACTCTCTCAGGAGGCGAAACAGAACGCGTAATATTAGCATCGAGTCTTGGATCGCATCTGGTTAATACTTTATACATTCTTGATGAACCAACTATAGGTCTCCACCAGCGCGATACCCAACGGCTTATCCGATCTATTAAAAAACTTAGGGATTTGGGCAATACCGTTGTTGTTGTTGAACATGATGAAGATGTTATTCGTTCTGCAGATACAATCATCGATATGGGGCCAGACCGGGGAGAAAATGGAGGACAGGTTGTTTTTATGGGTACTTTTAATGAAATGATCAAAGCTGATTCTTCATTAACCGGACTGTATCTATCAGGTCGAAAGATTGTTCATGTTCAAAATAAAAGTTTATTACGAACTAAAAAAGGCCCAGCCACTCATGAAGCCCCAACTCTCAAATTAAAAAATGTCACCTGCCATAATATTAAAAATTTGAATGTGGAGATACCCCTTAACAAATTTGTCTGTGTTACTGGTGTGAGTGGATCTGGTAAGTCAACATTGATAAATGACGTCTTATATTCCGAACTTAATAAATTATTGAATAATACAAGGGAAGATTCCCAACCCTCAGACTTAATCGAATTACCGGGTGCACCTGAAGAGGTTTACTCGGTTGAACTCTCAGGTCATGAACATATTGAGTCTGTGGTAATGGTTGACCAGTCTCCACCCAACCGTTCTTCACGCTCCTCACCAATCACATATATTGGGGCGTTGTCGGATATTAGTGAGCTATATAGCAATGTCTTGGTTAATGATAAAAAATTGGAAAAGGGTTGGTTCTCTTATAATTCTAAATTGGGTAGATGCCCCCAATGTGAGGGGTTAGGATATGAAAAAATAGAGATGCAATTTCTCAGTGATATATATGCTCAGTGCGCAAGATGTAAAGGCCTAAGATACAAACCAGAAGTCCTGGATTATAAACTTAAGCTATCCGAACAAGTCCTGAAGTACCCTCTGGGCAAATACCCTTCACCGATTAGAGATCATATAAAATCATGGATTCAGTCGGGTCTAAACATTGCTGAGTTCTTGAACCTCACGATTAACGAAGCGTGTATTTTTCTTAAGCTCTTCAGCAGAATGGAATTTAAAGATTTTGCTAAAAAAAGGATGAAATCCAAATCCAGAATCGTCCTGGAAAAATTAAAGATATTAAAAGATTTTGGCCTGGGATACCTCAGATGTGGCCAACCTATGCATTCATTTTCCGGAGGCGAAAACCAAAGACTAAAGCTTGCCAGTATTATGGCAAATTCAATAATCAAACAAAAACGCCCATCAACAAAACTGAATAAACCACAGGAAAAAACTGTGCTACTTCTGCTGGATGAACCAACCCTTGGCTTACATTTTGATGATATACAAAAACTGATAAATGTTTTTAGTAAATTGGTTCAGATTGGTTTCTCACTGGTAGTAATTGAACATAATTTGGATGTTATAAAAAATGCTGATTGGATAATTGATTTGGGACCAGAAGGCGGAATTAATGGTGGAAAATTACTCTATGCTGGGCCACCAGAAAAAATTCTGACTGTTAAATCCAGCTATACCGGCCGCGCTCTTGCAAAAAAATTATGACCTCGAATGTATCCGCGAATGGCCACGAATGAATCCGCGAATGGACGCGAATATCAAGGAAAAGACGAGAATGGAATCGATCAGGGCTAGCAGGTTGTTGAAAAATAGCTTTTTTGGAAAACTGACCCTCGAAAACATTTGGGTTTTTTAATGTTTTTCCTCCGATAATGACTTTTTCAACAACCTGCTAGTTAAACAGTCGGGATTTGGTACTGATAGATGCTTCTGAGGGTTAAAAAACCCGTACTGAGGCAGGAGATATTGACATTTGGGGTGAGTAAAAAGCACAAATATTGGCTTCCAATCAACTCTGGGGAGACAAATATAAATCATCAGAATTAACTTGCCTGGAAAAAGGCCTTTTTTCAACAGCCTGTTAGTTGGTTTGATGCAGAAGCCAACTGTTTTTGCCTTAGATTTTATGAATGCAGCATCTTCTATAGTTAGAACAAACAAAAATTAAATGTCAACCTCAGGTCTTTTTATTATTCGCATCCATTCGAGTCTATTCGTGGATTCATTAGCGGATATTGGCGCTTATCCGCGTGGATTTTTATGGATATGCTTCAGAGTAAGAAACAAGAGCGTGGAGTCTTTGCTGTTTCTTATGCAGGACTGAGCAAGTCTGGATATCCAGGATTGGTTAGCCTTGCCTGATGCCTCTTGTTCAACAGCCTGATAATCAATATTTTTAATAAGCCTGATTACTCAACTGCTTTTGCTGCTGTTTCCTGGAATTCGCGTCGGATATCTGAAGCATCGGCGTTGGGGAGTTTTGCACGTTGAATCATAAGGATGTAAATAGTGCCTTTTTGAGGGTCGGCCCAACTTTGTGTGCCATATGCGCCGCCGTGTCCGAATGTTCCTTTAGAGAGCATACCGGTAACGACCTGTGGTTCTTTAACTACAGCGAAACCAAGGCCGAAGCTCATTCCGTCTGAGAAGCCGGTTTTTAGATTGCCGGTTTGAGTGTGTGTCATTTCTTTTACTGTGTCTTCTGAAAGGATTCTCTTTCCGTGGAAACTGCCTTTATTCAGCATCATTTGATAAAAGTTACATAGATCCTTTGCTGTTGAAAACAAACCCCATGCAGGAAAAGGTGTGCGGGTTTTGTCTGTTAGATCACCCTGAATTAGAAAAATTGAAGTTTCCTTTAATCCTCCTGAATCTTTGTCGGGTTCATAAGACCTGGCAATCCTGTAAATGTCTGATTCAGATGGCCAGAAAGTTGTATTTTTCATCCCGAGCGGTTTAAAAATTCGTTCATTTACAAACTCCGGGTACGGTTTACCGGATACAACCTCCACTATTCTTCCTAAGGTGTTTATGCCGGAGTTTGAATACTCCCAACGCGAGCCAGCAGGAAACTTCAATGGCAACTGCGAGTATGCCATAACTAATTCAGCCAGTGAACTATGAGCTCGTGGCGGGGTTAGATCATTAAGCCCCGATGTATGAGTCATGAGGTCGCGAATCGTGATGGCTCGAGGAGGTTTCACTAATATTAACTGTTCGTTTGTCTGATCTTTGATCATCCACTGGTTTTTGAATTCAGGCAGATATTTTTCTACTGGGTCATTTATGTTTAATTTTCCTTCATCCTGAAGAATCATCACAGCCACGGCGGTAATAGGTTTAGTCATAGAAGCTATCCAAAACAAATCGTCTTTATGCATTTTTCTTTTGGTGGTTAGATCCGAATAACCAACTGCTTCGCAAAACAGTACAGACTCTTTATCAGCTACGAGAGCAACAGCTCCGGAAATTACTTTTTCATCTACAAACTTTTGCAGTGTCTGTGCAATCTGATTTAATTTTTCCTTGTTAAGGTGGACCTCGCCAAAGGCAAAATTTGAAATTAGAAATGCAAGGCAGAGCAAGATTACTCGCCCGACTATTTTGGTGGATTTATTCATAGCCAGAATAATACAAAAATATTTTAAATGAGAAAATATTTTTCAGGTTGCCCTTTATTTTTCTTTCATTTTATTAGTTTTTTTCAGGGGACTGGGTTTCCGTCAGGATCGAGGAATTTAACTTCGCCAAAGTTTAAGTTTCTTATATCTTTTTCAATTTTTTGTTTATCGCCGACAATTACCCATACATTATTTGCTGGGAGTACGACTTTTTTAGCTGCTGCGTTGACATTATCAAGTTTAAGGGCTCTGACTTTTTCTGGGTATGTTTGATAATAATCATCTGGGAGGCCGAATCTTACGATCTCAGTGATAGCAGCGGCTACTCTTCCGATAGTTTCCCAGGTGCCGGGTAGTGTGAGGATTTGGTTTTTAATTGCTTTTTCGAATTCCTCTGTAGTGATGGGGTTATCTGTTACGACCCCCTGGAGTTCTTTTGCCATTTCGAGCATAGCGTCTTTGGTTTTATCTGATTGGACTGGGGCGAAGGCGATAAATGGTCTTTGGCCTTTTGCGTCTGCGATTATGCTATGGGCGCCATAGGTCCAGTGTTTATCTTCACGCAAGTTCATATTAATTCGCGAGGTAAAATCGCCGCCTAATATTTTATTCATAATACCGATAGCTATATCATCGGGGTCAGATTTAGGTGTAGCGACATTACCCACGAAGATAACAGATTGTATTGATCCGGGTCTGTCGACGATATAAACGACCCTTGGATTTGCGAGAGGATTGACGGGTGAGATATTTTTTTGTGGTACTTGTGCTGGTTTCCAATTTTTGAATAGGCGTTCAAGTTTTGGTTTAATTTCATCCATTGTTGTATCACCGACGACTACTAAGGTAGCGTTATTTGGTTTAAACCAGGTGGAATGAAACTTTTTCATATCGGCCGTTGTCATTTTTGAAACGCTTTCTTCGGTGCCGGAGCCGGTGAATGGGAGAGAGTATGCATGGTTGGTACCGTATAAGACTTTAGGTAATACTCGCAAGCCCATTGCGGATGGTTCACTCTTTTCACGTTTGATAGCTGCGAGTCGTTGTTGTTGTAAGCGCTTGAAGTCCTTTTGTGGGAAAGCCGGATTTAAAATTACATCGGAATAGATATCAAGTGCAGCATCGAGGTGTTCTTTCAGGGTGTTGAGGTAAACGAAAGAGGAATCGAGGTCCGACCCACAATTGATCATAGCCCCAATAAGAGCTAGTTCTTCGCTAATCTGGAGGGATGATCGTTTTCTAGTGCCTTCGAGGAGCATATCCATGGCAAGGCTTGCTGTTCCTGGTGAGGAAAGGCTATCGGCTGCATAACCGGCATTTACGACGAGGTTGATTTGGATGACTGGTACTGAATGCCGTTGAGCGAGTATGATTTTAAGTCCATTCGAAAGTTCGCTTCGTTCTAACAGCGGGAATTTAGATTCTGGTTTCAATGCTGGAACAGGAAGAGTACTTCTGTCGACTGCTGGGGTATTGGTCGTGTATTTTGGGTATGGATGGATTTCAAGGATATAATGTCCGTTTGTTAACCATTTATTTGCGATATTTTTGAGTTGGTTTGCAGTTGCCTGACGAACATCTGTGAGTTGAACTTTGTAGTAATCCGGGTTACCTGTGAAGACGTAGTTATGAGCCAGGACATCTGATTTTCCGCCGAAACCTCCGATTCGTTCGATTCCGCGAATAAACCCTGCTTCGTATTGAGTTTTGACGCGTTGCAATTCTTTTTCTGTGGGTCCGCTCTTCAAGAATTTCGCCAATTCTTCGTCAATTGCCTTTTCAACTTTCTCGAGATCGCATTCGGGTTTTGCTGTTGCAATAATTAGGAACTGGCTTGCAATTTCCCGTGAGTCAATGTAGGTGGCGACGTCTGTGGCAATCTGGTCTTCATAAACAAGTCGCTTATAAAGGCGCGATGTTTTGCCTGAGCCAAGAACATCACTTACGAGGTCAAGATAGGTTAGATCTGTGGTGCCGTACTGTGGAATGTTCCAGACTTTATAGATTCGTGCTTGTGGAACACGATCGTGGGCTTTTTGTCTAATAACAGATTTCATTACGGGGACCCATGAGTTAAATCGAGCGAGTGGTGGACCGGGGTCGATGTGCCCGAAATATTTTTTCACTTTTTCTATGGCTTCGTTGGTATCGACATCGCCCGCAATGACGATTGTAGCATTTGCTGCTCCGTAATATTTTTTGAACCATTCCCTGACGTCATCTAATGAAGCAGCGTTTAAATCTTCCATAGATCCGATAACTGTCCAGGAATATGGATGTCCCGGCGGCCATGTGGCTTTGGTTATAAGTTCTTCGCTGATAGCATAAGGTTGATTTTCGTATTGGCGTTTTTCATTTTGGACGACTCCGCGCTGTTCATCAAGCTTTGCTTGATCGATAGCTCCTAAAAGGTGTCCCATCCTGTCGGATTCCATCCATAGCAAAAAATCGAGAGCATCTTTAGGTGCATTTTGGAAGTAGTTTGTTCTGTCTTCACTAGTGGTCCCGTTGAGGTCAGTAGCTCCAACTTTCTCCAGTGCTTTAAAGTAGTCGTCATTGAAATGTTCACTTCCGTTAAACATGAGGTGTTCAAACAGGTGAGCGAAGCCTGTTTTACCGGGTTTTTCATTTTTTGAGCCTACATGATACCAGACGTTGACCGAGACAATTGGGGCTTTATGGTCTTCGTGTACGATAACGGTTAAACCGTTAGGCAGGATGACCTTTGTATAAGGTATTTCGATAGCATTTGTTGGGCGCGTTTTGCCGCTCATAATATTTACTGTGGCCATTGTTAAAATGATAATTAAAATTTTTGTTAACTTCATAGTGATATTCCACAATTACTAATAACAGTGCACAATTATTTTTAAAAATAAAGCAAATTTGAATGAGGTTTTAGCTGAGTTAATCAAACAAGATTACTCTAGATTTATTTTTAATTTTGCCGGGGAACGGGAGGAATGGGTGACTTTTAAAACTTTTGGTCCGACTTTGATTGAATACTCACCTTCAAAGGCGTTTGTTATAACAATCTTGCCGTTGTCATCAGTTGTATAAGAGCCTTTAGTTCGCCATTTTGTATTGATTAGGTTATCAAGTACTTCGAAAGAAGGTTTAGGGGTGCCGTCTTTTCTTAACACGCCGACAGGGGCGCCGAGCCAGCTGCGTCTGTCGCTATAATTCCACATTACAATACCTATGCAGTTAGGATGGCTGTAGGCTATGCTGTAAAATTTTTCCAGGTACTCAGCTTGTTTTTTCTCATATTCTGGTTCTGAGTTCCAATTTTGCAATGGTCTTTGGGTGGTCCAATCAATATTTCTTTGTGGAGCAGAGAGCACGCTGAGTTCTGTAAGTAAGACTGGTTTATTCAAGCTACTCAGACGCTCAAGGATTTCCCAGAGTTGCGTGAAAGACCAATTACCGCTGTGCATGTGAGATTGTTCTCCAATATAATCAAAAGGAGCTCCTGCATCGATTAGCTCTTTTAAAAGCTTGTAATATTTTGGGGACGTCTCAAAGTCATTTATTGTGAGTAGCAAGTTCGGGTTCAGTCTTTTAACTTCTTTTGTGCAATCCACGATTACCTTAACTTTTCCCCATTCATTGAATAGGCGGGTTAATGGATTGGTGAAGGTATTGTTTAATTTTTCCCAGTTCACTATCTCATTGAATACATCGGCGTCATGGACTTGTGGCAAAACGGTTTCTGATAATTGTTTTACGCGTGTAGTTAATAGTGATCTCATGGTAGATGGGTCTGGATTCATTTGTTCGACCCAGCGAGGCACGCTGGCTCGGTGGTTCCAATGGATAGGATGAGCCCGGGCGGTGAGTCCATGTTCTTTTAGCCAGTTTATGGAATCGATGGCTATTTTTGTATTAAACATTCCTTGTTGCGGCTCATAATATCCCCAGTAGATATGAACGGTTGAATAGTTAAAAAGTCGTAAGAATGCATTACGGTGTCGCAGGTCTATTTCGTCGTTGTTTGTGTTCAAAAGTGACCTGTCAAAGCCTGCGCCAAAATAGAAAAGATGTTTTAGGTGTTGAACTTCAACATTTGTATTCCTGGCAGGCAGTCCGTTTTTATCAAAAACCTCGACTGTCAACGGGGCGGTTCGGTTTTTTAAGATTCGGTCCTCAGTCTGCGAGAGTAGTTTTGTTTCATTGATTGTTTCTTCTGCCAATAGGTTTGGCAGGCATGAACATAAGAGACTATACGTCAGCGCAATAATAATTAAACTTGCAGTTTTTGTTTTCATGTTAGGACATCTTTTTAAATTAATAATTTTTGACTGATTATGGTCGATGATTTTATATTTGATCAATTCAAATAACACGATTTCATAAATTTAATCCCAAATCCTGATGGTCTTTAAATATTTTGCAAATCCTGGTGAATTATTTGTATTCCAATTTTGCCTTATGATAGACATACTAAATTTGCGGTCCAATTTTAAGGAGGGGTGGGTTACACCGCATCTGTAAGTTGTAGAGACGCCTTCCACGCCATCTGTGGGTTGGGGTGTGATCCAACCCTGCAAAAGGTTGTTAGAAATTAGGTTGTGGTGTAGCCAGGCCCTCAAAGAATCAGGGCCCCCATGGAGATTGGCCTTTTAAAATCAAACCATTAGAGGTTTGAAATATTCTTCAACAAAAATTCAATTGTATCAGTATTAGCCTGAAAGTAACACAGGCATTCTTGCCTATGACTTTGCGAATATATGTTTACTTTTAGGGATTAATTTTTATTTGATTGTGATCTTAGGCCGAATTGGTTGAGAATTGATTTGATTTTCATTTCTATTTGGGTGATCTGGAATGGTTTGACGATGTAATTGCATTTATTTTTTTCGATGAAAAATTTGGTGTTAGAGTTAATTATATCGCCTGTTAATAAGATAATGCGTTGTTTAAGCTCAGGGTCGTGGATAGTGGCAAGTTCATAAAATTGGCGGCCGTCCATTTCGGGCATATAAAAATCAGAGATAATTACATCGAATTTGGTTTTATTGATGTGCTCGAGAGCTTCTAATGGTTTGAGGCAGACGACGGGTGAGAATCCGAAGAGGCTCAAGGATTGGGCAAGTAAATCTGCCAATGAAGGTTCATCGTCTAGTATGAGTATTTTGGCATTAGTGAAGTTAGCGTGTTCTGGTATTGTTTCAATTTGACTTGAAGTGGAATCTTTCTGTTGATTTGGTGCGACTGGGTTGGGGAATTCGATCAAGAAGCAAGCGCCTTCCTGGCCGGGATTTTTCAGGATTATTTGGCCATTGTGGTCTTTTATTATTCTGTAGGCAATAGTTAGGCCGAGTCCTTCGCCCTTGCCTATGTCTTTAGTGGTAAAGAATGGTTCAAAAATTTTATTTGCCAGGTCGCTCGGGATTCCGCATGCGTTATCTTCAATTTCAACTTTGACTGAGGAACCGTTGGCGTATGATTTAATATTAAGTTTGCCGGGTTGAGCTATTTCGGCCATAGCTTCTAAGGCATTTTTGACGATTTGGGTAAAAGCCTGGAGCAGGCTTTGGTAATCGCCTTTGATATCCGGGATGGTCTCGTCGAGCTGAAGATTAATCTCAAGCTGCTCTGGCCTGGTAGCATATTTTTGGGGGTCAGCTACTTCTTTTAAGATGGAGTTGAGGCTGATGGGTTTAAAATCTATTTGTTGCTGGCTGACGGAGATAAACTTAGATACCAGTTGACTTGCTCTTTCGCATTCTTTGAAGGCTTTAATCAAGTTAGCCTTTAATGGTTCTGTTATTTCATAATGGTTTATAATCAATTCAAGGTAGCCGCTTATTATGGCTAGCGGGTTATTGAGTTCATGGGCTAAACTAGAAAGCATTTTAGCGAGGGCTGACATCTTTTCTGCTTGATTCAATCTTGCTTCAAGAACAGCCTGCTGAGTTACATCGTGCATAATGACCAGGATAGCCTGGTGTTGATCTAGATTTATTAGACTTGCAGTGCAATTAAGTACATATTCCTGAGTTGGGCTGGTTTTAATAATGAATCGCTGACGGCGGTTAATCCAGTTGATCCAATCATGACAGGTTTGGTTTTTTTGTTTTGTCATTTCGTCCGGTTGCAGGAGGTCGGTTAGGCGTGCATTTTTGTCCTGAAGATTAAACATACGTATTGCAACCGGGTTAGCTTCGAGTATTTGCAGATTATTTGTTGATGTAATGATTATAGCTTCTTTGGCCTGTTCAAAGAGGCACTGGTAACGTTGTTTGCTAAGCCTGAATTGTTTTTTGATGAAGTTTGTCTCGTTTTTAAATAACTCCGCCTCTGATTGAGCTATTAACTCTCTTGCTTTAGTTTGCTCCAGTACAAAGATAATCATGCTAATGGCGATGAACAACTGGATAACTGATGCAGAAAAAAATGATGCAGCGGACAAAGATTGACCTGATTGATTTATTAAAGGCAGTGATATTAGTTGAATGCCCCACAGTATGAAGCCAGCAATCAATAAGGTTAGTCCGGCCTTGATTGGCTGTTCAGTTCTTTGTTTATAAAACCCTTTTGCTACCAGCCAGTTGGCAATGCCTAAGAGCCCGAACACTGATATTTGTGTATAAATGGTAGCGCCATGTGATATCGCCCCCAGGTATGCCCATGGAATCAAGAAAAGTACAAATAGCCAAAAGGTGATAGGCTTTATCTGAAAATCCAATGATATAGCTGCGCCCCAGAGCAGGAATATAGAGGCAGTGCCTATGCACCAAAGATTAGCTGCACGAATGAAAGTGTTTGGCTGAATTGACTCAAGGCTGATTTGCATTACAAGCCATAAAGCATAGAACAACCATGCCAGTGTCCAGATTTTAAAGAATGCTTTTTGTGTAAATTTGTTTAGATAGACTGAGACAGAAATCAATACTAAGGTGCCTAGCAACGAGCAGAAGACCGCTGGTTTGAGCGAGCCCTCGTGAAAGTAAAAAAAGTTACCCGGGAAAACATCTAAAAACCCAATTATAAAACAACTAGTCAAAGCTGCCATCTTTATACAATTTTCTCTGAAAATAAGCTTTAGTGCAGAAAGAGTCTAGAAAAATATGTAATTGGTTGCCTTTGAGAATATTGTTGAAAAATAAAATGACTGTATTTAAAAATCTTTCAAGAAAAGGCAGACAGCATCAAATGATTTCAAACATACCAAATAAAATTTACGAAAATTGGCGCAACCAATTGCACAGGTTATTTCTGCTGGAAGAAGAAAAGAATCAGCGGATTCCTCATGAAAAATTGCTTTGTAAGATCTGGATGCATCAGAGGATCAATAGGGAAGCTTTAGCATGTGTGGACGGTAAGAAGCTAAAAGTGTTACATCCTGGTTTTTTAAATAACGGTTCAGGTCCTGATTTTAAGGGGGCAATTATAAAATTTGGTGATTCAGCGCCTGTTTCGGGTGATGTTGAAGTTGATTTATATCCATCTTATTGGCATTTACATGGGCATGATGCAGATACTGCGTACAGGAATGTATTATTACATGTTGTTTGGGATTTACCGCAAGGGGCAAGCAAGCCGCAGAAGCCGACTTTAGTCATAAAGCCGTATCTAGATTCTTCTTTAGATGAAGTTATAGCGTGGGGCTGGTCTGAGACCTCACATTTATTACCGCTATTTGCCTATGGCAAATGCGAGCCTTGTTTGCAGGAGGTTGCAGAGCCTGTCGTGGAAGAAATTTTAAGGCAAGCGGCAATAGTCAGGTTTCAAAATAAGACCATGCGAATGCTTTTACGGGCAAAGCAGGCAGGTTGGGAACAGGCTTTATGGGAAGGATTGTTCAGGGCGTTAGGTTACAAAAATAATACCTGGCCGATGGTAGGGATTGCCGAACATCTGAACAGGATAAGGGAAATTGATTTAATAGATGGGTTCAACCGCAATGAAGTAATAGAAGCGGTCTTGTTTGGTATTAGCGGATTGATCCCGAAAGAGATACCAGGTAAAGCGCCGATTCAGGTTGCACAGAAAATTAGTGACCTTTGGAAGATTTGGTGGCGTTATCAGGATTCATATCTGGATATATTAACTCCGCAATTTGCCTGGCAGATGTCTGGCATCCGCCCGGCTAATCACCCACATCGGCGTATAGCTATTGCTGCTAAGTGGCTTTCAGCACCTGAGTTTATTTTTAAGCTGGAATCATGGTTTGTAAATTATTCTGATCCGAATCACATGTTAAGCTCTTTGGTTTCAATACTGGATGTCAAAGATGATCCGTTTTGGAGTAGGTTTTGGACGCTTAATTCAGTTAGATCAAGTGCAAATCTTTCATTATTAGGCAAGGCCAGGGCTAGTGAAATTGCAATAAATGTTTTGTTTCCGTGGTTTAATGCAAGAGCTATGCTAAGCAAGGATGGAACATTAACCAGGAAGGTAGTCGATCTGTTTATGAATTGGCAATATTGCGTTGATAATTCAACTATCAGATTTGCAGTAACCAGAATGTTTGGAAATCGCAGAAGCGACCTTTTTAAAAATCTTGTAATGCACCAGGGATTACTTCAAGTTGTCGAAGATTTTTGTAATAAGACTGATGCGTTATGTACAAAATGTGAATTTCCTGAATTAATTAAAAGAACGGAGTCGGCTGCCTTCAGCTGATTTAGGCTGATCCTGATGTGCACACGGTTTTAGTTTTTTAAGAGTTTTTGTTTATGTTTAACTCAACGTTGAGGCAAGCTGCTATTGATTTAGTGACCGAAACGTTTTAATTTAATGGGTGCTGTACTTGGATTTAAGGGATCTACAAGATAAGGCAGTTGGGTTGCATAAGCGAATTGACTGTTTATATAACCTAAAAATGAACAGCAGAAGCATAAGTTTGTGATATGTTTTATCTTATAGCTTTTCTTGACGGAATAGCTGATGTTGTATAGGTTCAGTATAAGTGTTTAATTAAAAGTTAATTGTAACGATGCAAGACTTTTTAGTACCAATGGTAGTAGAGCAAACGGCCCGTGGTGAGCGCGGGTATGATATTTATTCGCGTTTGCTCGTTGACAGGATTGTTTTTTTAGGCACGCCAATCGATGATAATGTTGCGAATCTGGTTATAGCACAACTATTGTTTTTGCAGATGGCAGATCCTAAAAAGGACATACATCTTTATCTGAACTCGCCTGGTGGAAGTGTTACGGCAGGTTTGGCGATATATGATACTATGCAGTTTTTGACCTGTGATGTGAACACCTATTGTATAGGCCAGGCTGCAAGTATGGGCGCAATTTTGCTTTGTGGCGGTACTAAAGGCAAACGATTTGCATTACCTAATTCCAACATAATGATTCATCAGCTTCTTGGCGGTGCAGAAGGCCCGGCAACTGATGTAGAGATTCGGGTAAAATTCATGCTTCGGTTAAAACGAAGGCTTAACGAGATAATTTCTTTTCACACAGGTAAACCTTTAGAGGTAGTAGAAAAAGATTGCGAGCGTGATTATTTCATGACTGCTGAGGAAGCAAAGGCGTATGGATTGGTTGACGAAGTCGTCAAGTCAAGGAAAGAAATTCCACATTTTTCTGACAGTAAATTATTGGAGACGGCTTCGACTGGTGCTATACCTGCTAAGGAGGCACAAGAAAAGGACTCTGCAAAATAAAAACAGGATAGGGCTTTTCAAATTCAAATGACTAAAAACAATATTAAATCTTGTAGTTTTTGTGGGCGACCAAGCCAGGAGGTCGGTCGGATAGTGATAGGGCCCGGGGTAGCTATTTGTGAAGAATGTATTGAGGTTTGTCGTTTAACCCTTCAACGGCAGAAACCACAGACCGAAACCAGAAAAGTGTTTTCTGGTGATGTGCCAGAACCTGAAAAGATCAAGACTTTTCTTGATCAGTATTGCGTAGGGCAGGATGATGCAAAAAAGGTTTTATCCGTTGCTGTACATAATCATTACAAGCGTTTATTGATTGAACAAAACAAGGCAGAACAAGAAAAGCTTGAATCGAAATTAAAAAAAGCTGATCTGCTGGATGTTGAGGTAGAAAAAACAAACATATTGCTAATCGGGCCTACAGGGTCTGGCAAGACTTTGTTAGCGCGGACGCTTGCAAAGATCTTGAACGTACCATTTGCGATTGCTGATGCGACTCCGTTGACTGAGGCTGGCTATGTTGGAGAGGACGTGGAGAATGTGGTATTGCGTCTTTTACAGAATGCGAATTTTGATGTTGAAGCAGCGCAAACAGGGATTATTTATATTGATGAGATTGACAAGATAGCCAGAAAAAGTGGCGAAAATGTATCAATTACCAGGGATGTATCTGGCGAGGGGGTTCAGCAGGCATTATTAAAAATCCTGGAGGGCACCATTTGTAATGTTCCGCCACAAGGTGGACGGAAGCATCCTTTGCAAGAATATATAAAAGTGGATACTCGCAATATACTCTTCATTTGTGGCGGTGCTTTTGTTGGTCTTGAGAAGATTATTCAACGCCGTTTAGGCCACAATGTGATGGGATTTGCCGCTATTCGTCAGGGGTTAAAATCTATTGAGGTTGAACGGGAAAAGCTGTTAAGATTAGTGGAGCCAGAAGATCTGATTTCGTACGGTTTTATACCGGAATTTGTAGGCAGATTACCGATGGTTGCTGTTTTGGATGAGCTCTCTGAAGAAGCCTTGATTAATATCCTGGTTAACACTAAGAATGCCATCATTAAGCAATATGCCCGGCTTTTAGCCATGGAAGGAATTGAACTTATAGTCGAACCTGACGCATTAAAAGAGTTAGCTGCGCAAGCCAAATCAAAGGGCACTGGTGCCCGGGCATTACGATCATTAGTAGAAAAACTCATGTTAAACGTGATGTACGAGGCTCCGAGCAGGAAAGATATTAAGTCTGTGCGAATTACAGCTGATATAGTAAAGAATCAAGGCTCACCAATATATGAATTAAAAGGAAAACGCGCAGCAGCTTGAGATATCGATTTGGACCTTTTAATTTTAACTGATAAATGAATGCGGGCAACAGCTACGTAGCAGATCATGTAAGAAACATGCCCAAATCTGGGATTCGTGATTTCTTCGATTTGGTTGTTGGTCGGTCTGATGTTATTTCTCTTGGAGTGGGTGAGCCAGACTTTGTTACCCCCTGGCACATAAGAGAGGCTGCTATCTTTGCGTTAGAGAAAGGGCGTACGAGTTATACTGCAAATCTAGGTTTAATTAGATTACGTGAAGCTATCAGCAAATATTTAGCAAAGCATTTTGGATTACATTATAATCCTAAGAATCAGATCTTGGTGACGGTCGGTGTTAGTGAGGCCCTCGATCTTGCGCTGCGAGCAATCATAAATCCCGGAGATGAAATTCTTTACCATGAGCCGTGTTATGTGAGTTATTGTCCAAGTATTGCTTTAGCTCATGGAGTACCGAAGGGCGTCCCGTGTCGACCTGAAGATGGTTTTGCCCTTAAGGCCTCGGCTATAGAAGAAGCAATTACTGCCAGGACAAAAGCGATTGTGCTTAATTTTCCGACAAACCCCACTGGCGGGACAATGACCAGAGAAGAATTGCAAAGCATAGCGGATATTGCAATAAAGCATAATCTACTTGTAATTTCTGATGAGGTTTATGCTGAGTTAACTTTTGAAGGTACGCATACCAGCATAGCCTCGTTGCCGGGAATGATGGAACGTACAATTTTTCTGCACGGTTTTTCTAAGTCTTTTGCAATGACGGGTTTCCGAATCGGCTTTGCTTGCGGTCCAGCTGAGCTAGTTGAGGCAATGATGAAGATCCACCAGTATGCAATGCTCTGTGCAAGCATTGTAAGTCAGGAAGCTGCTATTGAGGCAATGAACAATGGCAGACATGATACACTTGAGATGTGTCAAGAATACAAGCGAAGGCGTAATTTTTTTGTGAATGCTCTTAACAACTTGGGGTTGCCGTGTCATTTACCCAGGGGTTCTTTTTATGCATTCCCCAGTATAAGAAGGTCTGGGCTCACATCAAAAGAGTTTGCTATTCGACTTTTGAATGAACAGCATGTGGCATGTGTGCCTGGTGATGCGTTTGGCCCAAGTGGCGAAGGCTTCCTGAGATGCTGTTTTGCTACATCTATGGAAAAGCTGGAACTTGCGATTGAACGAATAGCCCTGTTTACTAAGTCTCTCGGCATGAGATAAGCCGTTTTTGATAAAACTGAATAATTTTACGGCGTGGACAGTTATGGGTCTGTTTTTGTGGGTTCTTAATTAAGATACATTGAGTTTAGAAGTTAAAGTTAGTTGTGAAACTTAATAACAATTTCACCTGTAGCCTGGACCATTCAAAAGCTGAAGAACTTAAAAAACTTCTTGAGGATAGGGGGTTCTTATTTAAAACCGCACCATATGCCATGTTTAGCGCCAGCGGTAAAGATGTAAATGTTACGTATTATCTAAGTGGAAAACTTGTTGTTCAGGGCAAGGGGACAGCCGAGTTTGTCGAGTTTATTTTAGAACCAGAAATTTTAAAAGAAGCCAAGCTTGGGTACGAATCTGTGTATGATGAATCATATTTTGATCCTAGATTGGGAATAGATGAAAGTGGTAAGGGCGACTTTTTTGGTCCGTTGTGCATTGCTGGCGTTTATGTGAATGAGAAAATAATTAAATATTGGCAAGGTTCGGGTATCCGTGATTCAAAAAGGATTCATAGCGACCGTACTATTATTGAACTTGCTAATTATATCAAATCAACAGACGGGTGTTTTTACTCTGTGGTGAAAATTGGGAATGAGGCCTACAACCGGCTCTACGAAAAGATGAACAATGTGAATTCAATCCTCGCATGGGGACATGCACGTGTGATTGAAAATCTTATGATGGAATCGGCTAAACTTATTCCGCCACCCAAAAAAGCAATAAGTGACCAATTTGCCCACAACAAAGAGGTTTTAAGCAGTGTTATCATGACTTACGGAAAGCAAATTGATTTAGTCCAGCTACATAAAGCGGAGGCTGACCCAGCAGTCGCTGCTGCTTCTATTCTTGCCAGAGAAGCCTTTATTAATGGGTTGTCACGGCTACAAAAACAATTTGGAATGGCTTTTCCGCCTGGTGCGTCTGACCTGGTGGAGAATGTAGCTAAGGAGTTTGTTGCCAGATTTGGTTTTGAAAAATTGAGGCTTGTCGCTAAATTACACTTTAAGACAACAAAAAAGATAAAAGCTGACAAAGAAATTCAATCATTGGATTTATTACCGCCTGAGACAGAAAGTTAATTCGTAAGATATCGGTGATTAAAGAACACCGTCCAGGATGCTATAATCAGGCTAACTGATTAGTAAAAATAAAAATCCGGGCTTGTCTCTGAATCATTTCAATCTTGAATAACTACTATTTGAGTCAGAGGCTAATTGTTTCAATCAATCTTTACGGTGTTTGGCCCGGAATCATCGTCTGAAATTGTCTGGGGGGTGATACCAAATGATGGGAAATCTTAACCGCCCATGTAGTTTGGTCAGCTAAACACAAGAACTTATCGGCAGACGCAGACCAAAATATTGGAACACACGAGCTCCAAGCGGTTACCATGAGGAGAATGGAGAAAAGTTGGCGGCTGATTCCCGCCAGCGTCTTGCTATGCCATTCGGTTCATTTGTCTATAGCACAAAAACAAAAAGCATCCTGTTACCATCAGCGTCCATATTGAAATCTCCGGTCCTGAACCATCAATGATTGGCACCCCAAGCCGTGTCTCGTAAGCCCGGCTAAGAACTTCCCGACATTAGGAAAGTCCCAATTCTTAAAGAGAATCCAATCGTATTGTGTCTCTCCATTAGTCCAAAACTTGACTCCTGCATAGGCGGGTCTTGCCAGGCCAAGGACTGATGCAACCAAAAAGCCACGCACAATGCTAAAATAGTTGCTCGTCCGCACTAATGCCGATCTGCTAACGTTTGCTGTGGCCCGATCAAAACGCACTCCACAAGCTAATCCAGGAACGTTTTCACAATCTACTCCAGGAATGCTAAGACACGGTTCTCCCCTGTTGTTTTTGAGACCGGTAGTGATACCCATCGTTGAGTCAATCTCAAAAAGGTGGCAGGCTGTTCTTTGCAAACTTTTCATGGTCATCAATTACCAGAAAGAACCGTAGCACCTCTTGTACATCATATGGTAGTGTCACCTCCACGTTCATCCGCGCCGCGTTGACTGCTCCGCCGATGTTGACCCAGCCTGACCCTTCCAGATTTTTCAAATACTACTGGACCAGATAGTTCTATTCGACCATTGCATCCCAACTCAACACCAGCTTGTTTGCACCGATCATGGCAAAGTCTGTAATGCATAGAGGTGGCTGTGGTTGGGGTATAATGCCACTGATGACAATCGAATCGCACTGTGAAAGGTTGTTGGTCAAACGTCCCCTTGTGTGATCCGGATGATGTAAATACCGTTGGTTGTCGGATTTGTGACGGCCACCAGCTCTAAATTGCCTTATGTATTGTCACCTCTTGTGGCCGCTGCGGAGCGCACAGCTGCTGCCTACTGCTTTGGGCATTATCTCGTTGAGATGGCAAATTAATTACTCGACTTATTGCCTGGCGGCCATACACGACTCTGCTAATTGTTCATGTGTGATCTTGGTCTGTCCAGAGCTAGCGCTGACGAGAGACAACGGGGCGGGAGTTGTTCCTGGTCGTTTCATTTTACTGTCTTTTATTTTCATGTGGCACACATAAAGCTGTTGTGGATATCTTGTTGCCCTGTGATTTTTGCACAAGCAAATTTGTGGGTTTATGGGTTTATGAGTTTGTGAGTTTATTGGGTTAACCATTGGCCAGTATTTGCGAGGAAGACTTTATTAGTTTTTACTGGGCCACTCAGAGAAACTTCAAAAACCTGGATGCCTAACTTTCTTGGATCTTTAGACGTTGGACTTATTTTTTGAGGAATCCAGGGATTACTTTTTAATTCAAGAACGATTTTATTTGTTTTAACTGGGGGGAGGTAAAAAGATGTAATGCCGTTGGAGATGGCGGTGATCATTTTATTGTTTACATAGATTCCTGAGCTCAGGGATACAGCCTGGGCTGGCACACGTGCTCTGATAGCGATTTTATATGGCATTTTTGGGTTTACAGGCAGGACAAGTTTTGATGAGCCGGTTGTCCAGCGAAAATCAGAGTCGCTATGTTCGGGGTCATGCCAGTTGATGAGGTACCGGCTGTCTCCGTCCATACCGATGATTAATTTATAATTAGCTTTAGCGAGATCTGACCATTGAATGGAGTCTTCTTCATTGAGTGATAATATGGTATTTTTGCCTGCATTATTTTGAACGCGCAGTCCGGCTGTGGCTTGATTACCAATGATGATCGCGGATTTAAAATTTGTTTCTACCATGATATGTAATTTATCTTGGCCAAAGGTACAACCTTGAATAATGGCCTTGCCTGCATCCAATTGGATAGCCGGAGAGCCTATATTCGAAATATCCCACTGTACAAAGTTACAAGCATTTGCAGTGAATTGGCCTGATGGGCTGCGCATCCACACACATTTGTCAATAGGCCCCCAAAATGAGCAATTAGCCAAACTAACTTTGCCAATCACGTTAGTACTGATTTCCATACAGACAGAGTTTGAACTATTCCATCTTCCGACGAATTCTCCGTTGAGGAACAGCAAACCTGGTGGTTGAGCTTGTTCTATGAGCACGGCTTTTTGGCATGAGTCTGCGCCTAGTCCAACAAAGTTACCATTAGCACTTCCGTGAGCTGAGCTTGAGAATTTATATCCTATACCATAACCAAAACAAAATGTATTCAGTACATATTGCCAGTCAGTTCTGGCAAATTCGAATGCAATACCATTTAGATTAATCCATTTACAGTAAGGGTTTTCAGCATCATAATTAACGCCAAACGGCCAGAAATGAACATTTTCAATCCTGCCAATATCATAACATTCATCGACATACAAACCTCGTTTGATCGGATAACCATTTACATTGCGAATGACGTGTCTGTGAGCACGGATAAGCCGGATTCCTTCATATGGGTTTAACAACAAACAATCCTGAATGCCTACATTACATGTATCCTGAGAAAACACGCATGGCGGATAAGGTACTGGGGGCACGTTTGTTTGATTCCACTCAGGGTACACAATTGCAAGCCCGGAAATACAGGCATTATTACCGTCTAATCTGATAAAGGGTTCGCCGTTTTCATTGCCTCTATCAGCATCTGTCAGCAAAACCGACCCTTTATGAAATTCAAAATTACCAATCCTGGCAGTAGGTGGAACCGTGAACACGCCTTTTAAAGTTACGTTTGCAGGGATTCTAATGTGCCCATTAATTCGGTACTTACCTGCTGGGACTTCAACAACCCCGCCACCAGCCCTGCCGGCTTCGTTTAGTGCCTTTTGAAATATGGCGGTGCAATCTGTTTTACCATCGGCTATTGCGCCATGATCTTTGACATTTAAACTTTGGGTATATGCCCTATTCGGGTTCGCAATAATTAAGATTATCAGGCATATAATGATAGTTTTTATAAAGCTCATGTCTCCATTTAGACTGAGCATTTGAAAACGTCAAATTAATAAGCTTTAGTTGGTGAAACTCCAAAAAATTGGGTTTATTCTTTGTCGAAGAATATTTCAATCCTTAGTGGTTGGGCTTTGGCAAGCCGAACTCTTCGTGAACCCTAATTTGGACGGGGCGTGTTCTACCCCGATCCATAGACTGCGTGGAAGCAGTCCCTCAAGTTAACGTATGTTGCAAACATTTTTTTCTATTTTCAGGTAAAATTGGGAATTCACCAAAATTTGCAAAATATTCAAAGAGCTTACGGAGTCGGGTGAGATTGAATTAGTAGTTTTTCATTAAACAGATTTATTTGAAAAAGAGAAAAAGATCGTTAGTATAACTAAAAAAGAATTAACTCGAACGATTAATCAAATGAAACCAATAGTCCTTATTCTTTGTACTGGCAACTCGTGCAGAAATCAGATGGCCGGTGGTATTTTGCGTGCGGCTGCCGGTGATATATTAGATGTTGAGAGTGCAGGATCTGCTCCTGCCGGGTATGTGTACCCGCTTGTAATAAAAGTAATGAAAGAAATAGGGATCGATATCTCAAATAACAGGTCAAAAAGTATACAGGAATTCCTGGGCAAAAAATTGAGACAGTTATTACTGTTTGCGACAACGCAGATAAAGAAGGTCCGATGTTTCCCGTCCAGGTAAACCGCCATCATTGGGGCTTGCAGGACCCTGCTAAAGCTGAGGGTGATGAAGAAGAGAAACTTAAATCATTTAGAAAAGTACGCGATGAAAATCCGATACACGTTTGAGGTTTATGCTGCTGGACGCAGGGATCAGTTAAAGGTTCAAACTAATAGATGAAATGAAACATAGACACTAAACAATAACAACGTTAATCCGGTTATGAGATTATTTAGTTTAAAATGGAAGATCACCTGGCTCGTAGTACTTTGTTGTATTACGTGGGTGGATTATGGTGATATTGTACGAAGGACGATTATATTGCCTGAAAAAGCGTCACCTGTTGAGCAGTTGGCCGCTCGCTTGACCCGGCTTTTTATATATCAACGGACAGGGTCTTTGTATGATATTGTTCAGCCGTGGAGAGGGCGCATATCCGAAAAAAGTTCCATGATCATTATTTCAGCAGCAACGAATATCAATAATTTGAAAATTCCTTTTGACGGGGATGTGATGCAGAAGATTTATAGCCTTAAGGGTGATGATTTTCTGCTATGGACTATCGAAGGAAATACGGATGTGCCAACCATTGTAATTTGTGGTGCCACGCCAATTAGCACTGTTTATGGCGCTGTACGATTTGGCGAGTTACTGGGTATTAGGTTTTATCTGGATGATGATTCTGTGCCAGATTATCAGTTAGAAAAGTTTCCTGCTCCAAGAGAGATATGCCGACCATTATTCCAGATTCGTGGGATACAGCCGTTTCATGATTTTCCGGAGGGCCCGGATTGGTGGAATGCTGACGATTATAAGGCAGTACTGGGTCAGTTAATAAAATTAAAAATGAATTTTATAGGCCTTCACACATATCCGGAGGCCAGGCCCAATGCTGAGCCGACAGTTTGGATCGGTCTGCCTGAGGATATAGGTGATAATTGTGCGGTGAAGTTTGCGTACCCGGCTAGTTTTCAAAACACTATCCGTGGGAATTGGGGGTATTCAAAAAAGAACACGAGCAATTTCAACTTTGGCGCATCATTGTTGTTTGATAGAGATGATTATTCTTGCGAGATTATGCGGGGGATGTGTCCTGAACCTAATACTCAACAAGATGCTTGTGAATTATTCAGGAGGACGGGGACTATGTTTCGGGATGTGTTTGGTTTTGCACGACAATTGTCGGTGAGGACATGCATTGGGACTGAAACTCCTCTTGTTGTACCAGAAGCTGTAAAAAAGAGATTAAAAGAATCAGGCAAAGACCCTGACTCACAGGAAACTATCCTTGAAATTTATAAAGGTATGTTTCAAAGGATTATGATGACACACCCGCTTGATTACTATTGGTTTTGGACTCCGGAAGGATGGACCTGGGAAGGGACAACAGACGAGCAAGTGCGTAAAACAATTAATGATTTGAATATCGCCATAAAGGCTGCAGAGGCTGTTAAAACTCCGTTTAGACTGGCAACTTGCGGTTGGGTTTTGGGCCCGCAGCAAAATAGGGCATTATTTGATAAAGTGCTTCCAAAAGACATCATCTTAAGTTGTATAAATAGACAGGTTGGTTTTACGCCGGTTGATCCGGCGTTTAGTAATGTTGTGGGGCGCTCAAAATGGGCTATTCCATGGCTTGAAGATGACCCCGCATTAACGTCTCCACAGCTTTGGGCGGGAAGGATGAGAAGAGATGCAGCTGATGCGAAAAGATATGGGTGTGACGGATTGATTGGGATTCATTGGCGGACCAAGATTATTGGGCCGACTATTTCTGCACTTGCCAGGGCTGCATGGGACCAAAGTGGTTGGTCAGAAGAAAGAGTCCAAACCTTAATTGAAAAAGAAGGTGTGATTGGAGGAAATGTCGCAGAATTTCCCAATGCTGATATACAAGGGGCTGACGTCCCTCAAGTATACCGAACCGTGCGTTATGATCTTAAGGGATACAAGATCAAAGTTGCCCCTGGTAATTACACAGTAATTCTGAAATTTTGTGAACCGTTTTATAAAGAACCGCGAAAGCGGGTCTTTGGAGTTTCTGTGCAGGATAAACCAGTGGCTCAGAGTTTGGATATTTTTGACAGGGTGGGTGCAAATCATGCTCTAGATATTGAGGTGACAAATGTTCTTGTAAACAACAGTGGATGGTTATCTGTTGATTTTATTCCGGAGATAGAATTTCCATGTATTGCTGGTATTGTTCTGAAAAACAATAGTACTGAAAGAAAGATTAATTGTGGTGGTCCGGCTGTCTCAGGATATGAGGCTGACCTACCTAAACTGAATAATGATTTGGATAAGTATCCGCCAGTGATTGATTTTTACAAAGATTGGGCTTTGAACCAGTTCGGTCCTGAGATAGCCACTCAAGCAGCCCAGATATTTTCCATGATCGACGGAAGATTACCAAGGCCATCTGACTGGGTGGATGGCCCGGGAGGTATTAAACCTGATTCGCGTCCATGGAATGAAGTGGTTAAGGAATATTCTTTTGTTGAAGAATTTTCCAGGTTGCGTGACAAGATCAAAGGCAACGAATCTAAGGAGCGCTTTGATTATTGGGATAATACCTTTCAATATATGCGCAGGATGGCACGTTTGCGTTGTTTATGGCATGAACTCAATGAAAAGATAAAGGAGGCGGAAAAACAAGAGTCTGATAATTTAAAGAAAAGTCTCGTGACCCACAAGTGCTTACCGTTGCGGATAATGATGGTTCAGGAGGTTTCATTACTATACAGTAATTTGTTCAATGTAATAACGACCCGTGGAGAATTGGGGACCATAGCAAATTGGGAACAGCATATTTTGCCATCATTGTTTGAAAAACCAGAGTTAGAACTGGAACGGATCCTCGGTCAAAGATTACCACAAGAAGCAAAAATGTCTCACGACTACAGAGGCCAATTACGAGTCATTGTCCCCACAAGGCGTACGCTATTGTTTGGTAATGAAGCATTAAACATCGAACTCGTTGTAATGTCTGAGACACCAATTCAAAGTTGTAAACTTTATTGGCGGCCTTTAGGAGCTAAGGACTTTGTTTCGCTCTCATTTAGTCATAGAGTCAGGGGTGTGTTTTTCCTTTCTATTCCAGAAGACCAAATTAAAAATCGTGATTTTGAGTATTTCATTGAGGTCAAAACAAGTGATAATATTGTAAAACGCTATCCTTCACAGGCTCCGTCTAAATTAAGACAGGTTATTGTATTGGGTGGTACGCTCCCGGAAAGCCGATCTTGATAAGCCGATCAATATGCTGACAAACCAAGCTGATTTCTTATTTCATTATAAAATGAGCCTGGTTGTATTAATCTTAGAATATTATTTGCTGGGGTTGGATCTCCGGTATTGTCTTCTGCCAGCATCAGAAGTTGGTCTGTGTTAAGGGGAGGCGGTTTACTGAAGATTCGTGGAAATATTATTTCAAAAGACCTTGCCATCCAGAATGCTAAAAATTCAGGCAAGTGAACTACGATTCTTTTACGGTTGATCGCTTTAAGGATGAGTTGAATGATCTCATTGAGTGAAAAGACTTCAGGTCCGACAAGTTCGAAAGTTTTAAAAGAAGCTTTTGATTCAGTCAAAGCATTTACGAATGCTTGAGCTACCAGTTCGACCTTTATAGGCTGGAGTCGGGCTTTACCGTTTCCGGGTATTATGATCACGGGTGATAGTTTAGCCAATTTAGCAAACAGATTTATAAATTTATCACCAGGACCATACACAATAGATGGTCGAAAGATGGTATATTCCAGTGTACTGTTTCTGATCAATTCTTCAGCCTCGTACTTGCTTTGATGGTACCTGGAAGGTGCGTTTGCACGTGTGCCCAATGCACTCATGTGCAAAAGCCGTTTTATTTTACATGCTTTGGCGGCGCTGACGATATTTTTAGTGATCTCCACATGTACTTTTTGAAATGTCTGGCTACCGGCTTCACTTATGATTCCTACCAGATGGATTATTGCGTCAGATACATTGCAAGCTCTGATTATGGATTGTACGTCGTAAAGATCTACATTTACATAGGTTACATTATCAGGTTTTTGCGCGGGGAGTTTTTTTGATGATGCTGCACGAATTGCTGCAATGACTTCATAGTTTTGTTTGACTAGTTGATCAACAACGGCTTTTCCGATGAAACCAGATGAGCCAGTGATAAATATTTTCATGTGCTCTATGACGTTTTAATTTTTAAAAATTCTTTGGCTACTTCATCGGCGAAAATTATTCCTTTCGATGATAGTTGTAGCCCACAGGCTTTTTTTATAATCAACCCCTTTTTTATTAGATTTTCAATTTCTTTAGCCCATGTGCTTAACAAATCAAATCCGGTGACAATTTTAAACAAAGCAAAAGGCCAACCCGCTAAAACGCGTAAGCCGAATCCTGCAATCTCGCCGGCGCGTTCAATGGGTGTAAGAATATCGTGTTCTGTGGTTGGGTCTCGGTTTTTTTCCACACATTCACAATACTGGATAACATCTTTAATGTTTTGGAATCGGTCATTATTCAGATAACTAGTGGCGCTGGGGCCTATACCAATGTATTGGCCACCGCGCCAGTAGTTAATGTTATGAGAGCAAGCAAGTAAGGGAATATCATTCTTTTGTCCAAACCGTCTGGAAGCAAAATTTGATATTTCGTATTGCACAAGGTCCGCTTTCGAGACGTTATCCCTTAAGTAGTTGTACATGGCCAGAGAAGTTTCCTCATCTGTTTCAGCAGCCTTTGGAAATAACTTCATAAACGCTGAATCCTCCTCAATTGTAAGTTCGTAACACGAAAGATGATCAGGTTTTAGAGAAAAGGTCTGGGCTAATGTAAAACTCCAATCGTTTAATGATTGGTAAGGCACTCCGTAAATTAGATCGATATTAATGTTATCGAAGCCTGCTTTACGGAGTATATCAAAGGATTCAATTGCAGCTTTTGAATTATGAGGTCTGCCAAGGATTTTGAGGATTCTGTCATTTAAACTTTGGACGCCTAAGGATACTCTGGTTACTCCGAGATCTTTGAGCAGTTTAGCGTAATCTGGCGTAATAGTAGCTGGGTTGGCTTCTATTGAGATTTCCCGCGAGTGTGTGGCGCCTAGATTATTTATGGCTTTTAATAATGCTTCCATTTTTCTGATGGGTAAGATGGTGGGTGTGCCGCCGCCTATAAATATGGTAGTTATTTCAATATTGACGGTTTTATTGTTTAATTCCTGAATAATTGCTGAAATCAGTCTATCTGCAAGTGTCTGGTTATATGGAATGGAATAAAAGGAGCAATATGGACATTTTCTGATACAAAATGGGATATGGATATATAATGCTGCTTGACGGCCAAGCGCGGGAACTCCGAATTCAGAACTGGTGTCAAAAATGTTAGACTGGCTTAACTTCATTTTTTAAGATCTGACTCTATACCCAGAGTTTTTAAGAATGGTTTTTGTGAAGGTTTTCTACCGAGAAAGTTTTCTACCAACTGATTTGGATCTACTGAACCGCCCGGGGCAAAGATCAAATTCCTGAGTTTTGATCCTGTATTTGTATCCATAAAACCCTCTTTGGAATTTTCAAATACTGTTGCCAGGTCTGCAGCCAAAGCTTCAGCCCACGCGTATCCGTAATAACCAGCATCGTAACCGGTTAGATGGCCGAAGTACGCTACAAAAGCTGTTGATGGTGGTACAGGCAAGAATGTTTCTGAAATAATACGATTAGACAGATCTACGCAGTCAGGGCCCTTAGCATATTTAACTTGTGTGTGAAGGTTTAAATCAAGTAACCCAAAGGCTAACTGACGCCGATAGAATGTGGCTATTCCGCATTGTTTGGATTTTTTTAATTGGTCCAGGACTTCAGCAGGTATTTTTTTAGAAGGATCTCGATAGTCCCTCGCAAAGGTATCGAGCACTGATTTATCCCATGCCCAATTTTCGAGGACTTGCGACGGCACCTCCACGAAATCTCTTGCTACACTTGTGCCGGAGAAACGTGAGTATCTGGCTGTTGTTAATATAGAATGTAAAGCGTGACCAAACTCGTGAAAAAGAGTTACTACTTCTTGATGTGAGAGTAGAGACGGGTGTTCGGCAGAGTGCGGTGGAAAATTGCAGACAAGTGCGACAGTTGGCCGTTGATAATATCCGGAGGGCATCAGTTTGCCTTCAATGATTGAAAATTGTGCAAAATGATTGTATTTGCCGTCGCGCGGGTAAAGATCCAGGTACATTAATCCAAGGGGTTTTTCTGAAGTTGCATCAGAAATAGCACAAAGTCTAAGGTCATCTGACCATTTCCATGGTGGTTCAATTTCCTGGATTTTGAGATTGAATACTTTTTCAAATATTCTAAACATGCCATTTAATACCTGATCACATTGGAAATACGCGCGTAAGGCTTCGGTGTCGATTTTGTATTTATCCTGTTTTAGTTTGTTGGAGTAATAACGCCAATCCCAGATGTTGATTGTTGCATTTGTGTTGCCGGTCTCAGAAACTTTGAGTTCCCTGAATGCTGCAAGCTCTCGATCGAAGCCGGGTTGTAGGCCTTCTTTTAGGTCTTGAAGAAATTTGATAGCAGCAGAAGATGTTTTAGCCATGTATGGTTCAATTACGTAATCTGCCCATGATTTGTATCCAAGCTTTGTTGCTATGAGATCACGTAACTCTACAATTTTTTGAAGCAGCATGGCATTTTTTTCTTTTGCCAGATTAAATCTGGCTATTTGGAGACGTTTTCTAGTTTCCTCATTCTTAGCATTTTCCATTATCACGGTGAAATGCCAGGTGATATTGGCATAAATTGTATATTCATCTTTTCCAGTTTTGATATCTTCCTGATTTAAGAATGATTCCGGGACACCGATGAGTTCTTCTTTTGAAAAAGTAATGGGACATTTTTCCGAGCTAATGTTTGAGTCAAAGTCTGTACATAATTTTGCCAGATCCTTGCGAAGCTGTTCAATTTCCGACCTTTCTTTCTGAGGTAAATGCATTCCAGCCCGTAAGAAATCCCGATACGTCTCTTCCAGCAATTTAGCGTCTTCACCAGCTAATTTTGGCTTAGAGTCGACTACTGCTTTGACGGCCTTGTAAAGGTCTTCTCTATAGTCGATAGTAACAAACCAGTCCTGAAGTAGTTTAATGGCGTCAGTTGCTGCCTGGCGTATCTGCGGGATTTTACTGGTTTCTTTCATTAAAAAAAGTTTGTTAGCAACTACTTTTGGCTCGTAAAGCACATGATCAAGTTCCTGAACAGTATTTTCAAAAGTGATTTCATTGGTCACCCGTTTACATATAATTTCTAAACCGGTGTTGGCGTTATTAATCGTGTTTGTAACCAAAAGAAAAATATCTTCTGGTTTTTGTTCAAATTCAGGGACTTTGATAATTACGTTAAACTTTTCAGCTTTTCTCTGAATTTCTGATAAAGCCAATTTTGGTTGATCTGCCGAAATGATAAATGGTGTTGTACTCATAGCGGTTATGAAAATCAAACTAACTAATCTTTTGATAAACATAGTTATTAAGATTAAACGTCCGAATGAATTTTACAATGCGTTTGTTAGTCAAGAAATGGCACGAGAAGAATAGCGTTGGGTTCGTAAGGATACGCTTATAAAAACTGATTGATGTATGGGGGAGGAGGCAGCCAGTTTGATGAATCAAAGGTGAATTTATGCAAAAAAAATAAACCCTGAACCATTGTTTGTTGAGGTTCAGGGTTTAATTATGTTTGGCATTTAAAGGCCACCAACCAGTAATCCCAGGATTATTCCGTAGATAGTGCTAACCCATGGGTTGCTGGAAATTGGGCAGGCTCCGGTTGAACAGCCTACAAGTTTATACCATAAGTAACCGGCAATCCCGCCAATCGTAGCACTCAAAACATAGCGCATCATAGTTTTAATGTCACAGGCGATAATCTAATTTCCACAACAACAACCGCATGATGGTTTAGGCTTAGACGGTTGCGCTTGTGAATCATTTGCGTATTTCGATAGGATGTGCTCGAGATCTTTTGCCGTGTGATAACCCATTAATTGTTCAAGTACCAGTGTGCCTTTGAACAATATCAACGTAGGTACTGCACTGATACCGTAGCGCATAGCTAGCTCGGGTGATTCATCCACATCTACTTTTACGATTTTGACCTTTTTATCAAATTTAGTGGCTATCTCTTCCAATACGGGTGAAAGCATTTTACATGGCCCGCACCAGTTGGCAAAAAAGTCTACCAACACGGGAGTGCCTGCATTTGTTACTTCATTTTCGAATGTATTTTTATTTACTTTTGTTATCATCGTCATTTTCTCCATTTCAAGTTTGTAACTTTTATCCATGTTTGATCGACTGAGAGCAAAAAGGTTACAAAAAATATTTCACGA